>ENA-UOOA01000341-UOOA01000341.1-human-gut-metagenome-genome-assembly--contig:-P61old-NODE-341-length-100912-cov-15.758549_pt1 | contig 100912 bp, 79 predicted proteins | sample MGYA00242467_ERZ724014 | MGnify/ENA metagenome assembly ERZ724014 | reverse complement strand
GATGGCGGGACATATCCCAGGTTCCGCGGTGGTGAATGCCTTCCAGCTCTCCCCATCCGAACGGGAACTTGAACTCGATATCGACGGCTGCTTTCGCATAGTGCGCCAGCTTGTCGTGATCATGGAACTGAATCTCGTCCTCACGGAACTCCAGCAGATTCCGGTAATAGTTGTAACGGGTCTCGCGCCAGTGATTGTAAATCTCCATGGAATCCTTGTCGTGGCAGAAATATTCCATTTCCATCTGCGTGAATTCGCGGGAACGGAACGTGAACATACGCGGCGTGATCTCGTTGCGGAACGATTTTCCGATCTGCGCGATACCGAACGGAAGCTGCATACGGGTCGCAATACGGATCAGATGAAAATCCACAAAAATCGGCTGACAGGTCTCGGCACGGAGATAGGCGATATGATCATCGTCAAACACGGGACCGACATAGGTTTTCATCATCAGGTTGAATTCACGCGGCGGGGTGAGATCGGTCGAACCGCAGTTCGGGCAGACTTTCGGGTCCGGCATCTGATCGACGCGGTGGCGCGCCTTGCAGTGCTTGCAGTCGCACATGACATCGCCGAAACGGTCGATATGGCCGGAAGCCTTCCAGACTTTCGGATGGCAGATCACCGTGGAATCAAGCCCGACGACATCATCGCGCTTTTCAACCATTTCGCTCCACCAGAGCTGTTCTATCGCTTTTTTCATCGCGGTTCCGTACGGACCGTAATCCCAGAAACCGTTGAAACCGCCGTAAATCTCCGAACTCTGAAACACAAAACCGCGGCGCTTGCACAGCGTCACGATCTTATCCATCAGCTCGCCTTCCGTGGTGATAGCCATAAGAAAACTCCTTCAAAATAAAAGTTTAAAATCAAAGGAGTAAGATACTCTCTTTTTCCCGGAATTCAAATTAAAAGGGAAAAATCATTTGAAATAACCGTTCAAATTTGCAACCTCTGTAATGACAGGTTATATTTAACGGAAAAATTGATCACAGAGTTTACAAATGTTGAGGAGTTTACCGATTATGGTTGCCAAAAAAATCGTTATCCGGAATAAAGCCGGTATTCATTGCAGACCGTCAAGCGCGATCATGACGGAAGTGGAAAAATTCCCCCAGGTGGAATTCAGCCTTGCCGCGGAAAACGGCACCTCCTCCATGCACAGCATTCTGGAACTGCTCGCACTGGGACTTCAGAAAGGCGACGAAGCAACGCTTCAAGCCTCCGGGCCGGATGAACAGGCGGCGTGTGACGCCGTTGCCGCCGCGCTTGAAACGGAATATGATTTCCCTTCGCAGCAATAAGACGGAGCTTGTATGAAAGCCATTATTCTCGGCGCGGGAGAACTCGGACGCCTTATCGCCTCCACGCTTTGCGCGGAAAATTACGATGTTGTCGTCATTGACTCCTCCAGCGAAAATTTTGAACGGCTCAAGGAAAAACTCGACCTCATGGTCATTGAGGGCTCCTGCTCCGACGTTGCCGTTCTCAAACAGGCGGGAATTCAAAACTGCGATGCACTCCTCGCCGTCAGCGGCGACGAAGCGGCAAACATCGTCGCCTGCAAGATCGCCAGCAAATTCGGCGTAAAAAAGACCATCTGCCGGTTCTATTCCCTTGACTGTTTCTCGCCCGCAGACGGCATTACGCCCGATTTTTTCGGAATCTGGCGCGCATTCTCCCCTCCGGAACAGTGCGTCCGGAAAATCAGCGACATTCTCGATAATCCGGTGTGTCTGGAAAAGATCCAGTTCACCAATCCCGACGCTCTCATGGAAGTCGTTTCCATCACTCCCAGTTCCATTCTCGCAGGAATCCGGATCAAGGACATCCCGATCACGGAACTCCTCACAAAAATCCGTTTTGCCGCCATCGTGCGGGACCGTCATTTTCTGATCCCCCACGGCGACACCCTTCTGGTGCCGGGCGACAAGGTTTACGTCGCGGGAAAACGGCACGATGTGGAGGATTTCCTCGAACTGATCTCGCCGACCGACCGCACCCGTATCCTCCGCGTCATCATTTCCGGTGCAACGGAAACCGGCTACATGCTCGCACAGAATCTGCTGAAAGAGAGGATCGAAGTCCGCTTCATCGAAAAAAATTACCAGAAAGGGGAATCGCTTCTGGATTCCATGCCGCAGGGAATGCTTGTAATCAACGGCGATCCGACCGATGAGGAAGTCATGGAAGAAGCAGGAATCCAGAACTGCGACGCGTTCATCAGCACAGCGGATGACGATGAAGAAAACATTCTTGCCTGCATCATGGCAAAACGGCTTGGAGCCCGGAAATCCGTCACGATCACCCATAAACCGGAATACATCCGCATCGTCCCGGCAATGGAAATGATCGACTGCGGCATCAGTTCCACGCTCGTTTCCGTCAACACAATCCTGCGGATGCTCGAAACGGGCACCATGCGGATCGACGCCAAGCTCCAGCGCTTCCATGCGCATCTGACCGAATTCACGGTCTCCGCAAAATCCCCGCTGGCAGGCAAAACGATCATCAACTGCAAACTGCCGCCCTCCGTCGTGTTCGCCCTGCTGTTCCGCGGCGCGGATGTCATCACGCCGTCCGGCAATACCGAACTGATCCCCGGCGACGTCGTCGTGGCAATCGTCACCCCCGAAAGCCGGAAAGACCTCGAACCGCTTTTCCCGAAATGAACCGATGAATATTTTTACTGTCCTCTACATGATTTCCATTCTAACCTCCTACATCGGTTTTGCGATGTTCGGATGCGTCCCGGTCGGATGGCTCATGAACGATTCTCCGTCAACACTGGCCGAATTTTCGTTCTGTGCAGCCGCAGCCGTCGCAGTCGGCTTCACCGGGATCCTGCTGACGCGGAAACGGCGCGGCAAAGCCGGAAAGACCGGCGTCCGGGAGGGGTTCGCGACCGTTGCGTTCGGCTGGCTCGCCGCGCTGCTGTTCGGCTCACTGCCGTTCCTGATCGTTGCCCACATGTATCCGCAGGACGCCCTCTTTGAAACGGCTTCCGGGCTGACCACCACCGGAGCTTCCGTGGTCGACTCCGCTCTGCCGCTGTGGAACGGAACGACTCTGCCGCACGGCGTCGAAAGTCTGCCGTACAGTATCCTTTTCTGGCGCAGCCTCATCGCATGGCTCGGCGGAATGGGAATCGTGGTATTCGTGCTGGTCATCATCCCGTTTCTCGGAATCGGAGCGACACAGCTTTACAATGCGGAAGTCCCCGGCGTCAAAATGAACTCCGACCAACTCACTCCGCGCATTGCCGGAACCGCAAAGCTGATCTGGGGAACCTACATCGTACTGACCGCAATCCAGACAGCCTGTCTCAAATTCGGCGGAATGACGCTGTTCGACGCCGTCTGCCACTCTTTTTCCACGATCTCCACCTGCGGTTTTTCCACGCGGCAGATGAGCATCGCGTATTACCCGAGCCCGTTCATTCAATGGACGTTTGTCCTGTTCCTGTTTCTCGGAGCCTGCAACTTCACGCTGCTGTTCAAAGCGATCCTGACCAAACGCTGGCTGATCTATTTTCAGGACGCCGAGTTCCGCTTCTTTCTCGCAACGGTTCTGATCTCCACGCTGGTCATCGCAGTGGTTCTTATGCAGACCTATCCGCACGAAATCCAGTCCATGACGGGAGCGTACCAGCCGAACAACTGGCACACGTCCCTGCGCTATGCGGCGTTTCAGGTGTCCTCCATCATCTCAACGGGGGGATTCTCCACCGCGGACTTTCTTCTGTGGCCGTCCACGGCACAGGTGATCCTGTTTCTGCTGATGCTTCTCGGCGGCTGCACAGGGTCGACCGCGGGAGGCATCAAATGCGTCCGCATTCTTCTGCTCGGCAAACACGCGCTGTCGGAACTCCGGCGCTGTCTGTTTCCCCGTTCGATCCCGGATATCCGGCTGAACGGCGAACGCCTCCATCCCACAACGATCAACAAAACTCTGGCATTCGTCGTCCTTTACATCGGCATCATTTTTCTGGTGACGCTCCTGCTGCCGTTCCTCGCGGAAATGGAATTCGATACAGCCCTGACCGCTGCCATAACATGCATCAGCAACGTCGGCCCCGGATTCGGAGAAGTCGGCCCCGCCGCGAGCTATGGCTGGATGAGCGCTCCGGCAAAACTGCTGCTCTCATTCGCCATGATCCTCGGACGACTTGAAATCTACACGCTTCTCGTTGTACTTTTACCGTCGTTCTGGAAACGGTGAGTTCCGCCGGTTCCTAAATTTCAACGATTCCTCCTTGACTTTTCGCCTTCCCGCCGATATATTTCCGGATAGCTTTTCCAAGGATTGTATGAGCAGCAGAAAAACCGCAAAAAAAACCGTCAGCAAGACAAAGACCAAGGCGCCCCGGAAAACGCCGCACCGTTCCGTGCGCGGCTGGATAACCGGCATAGCCCTGCTTCTCTGTGCCCTTGGCGCGGGATTCTCTTATCTTCCGGAAGAACGGATTCCCGAAACGCTCGAACCGGTGCACACGTTCACGCTCCGCACCCGCAATACGGTCATCGCCAAATTTCTGCCCGACAGTTCCCGTTACGATGACACCGCGCTTATTCCGATTCCGGATACCGAACCGGTCAAACTCTATTTCGCTCCGTCCCCCAATATCCGCAAAGGGCTCTGCGACTTCATCGGTTCCGCAAAAAGCACGGTCGATGTCTGTATTTACGATCTGGATCTCCACGAAGTCGCGCGCGCTTTGACGGAAGCGAAAAAGCGCGGAGTGAAAGTCCGCGTCGTCACCGATGAAGACAACGTCATGCTTGCCGCCGTGGAACAGCTCAAAAAAGCGGGCGTTCCCGTCATCCCCGACAACCGTCCGGCGATCATGCACAACAAATTCGTCATCGTCGACGCCAAATACATCTGGACGGGATCGTTCAATTTCACGATCAACGGAGCCCGGAAAAACGACAACAATGCGCTGATTCTGGAATCGCCGCAGATCGCCGCCTGTTACCAGAGCAAGTTTCAGGAATACTGGTCCGGCAAATTCGGCAGACGCGCAGACCAGAAAACATTCGGCGGGAAAGTGCTGATCGGCGGAACCATGCCTGTCAAAGTCGCATTTTCTCCATCGGACGGCGTCCGGAAGCTGCTGCTCGACGAACTTTCCGATGCAAAAAAAAGCGTCCGGCTGATGGCGTTTTCTTTCACGGCGAAAGAACTTGCGGAGGCTCTTTCCAAGCTCGCGATGCGGGGAGTAACCGTGCAATGCCTGTTCGACAACGGCCAGGCTGCGGGGAAATTCAGTCAGGATGAATACTTGAAAGGCAGCGGCGTCCAAATCCGCCTTGCACCGAACCGGTCCGGGAAAATGCACCACAAAGTGATTATCATCGACGACGAAACGGTCATCACGGGAAGCTACAATTTCTCGAAAAACGCCGAAGTCAGCAACGATGAAAATATTCTCATATTGAAGAACAAAGAGATCGCCCGCGAGTTCAACCGGGAATTCCGGCGCTGCTGGCGGGGAACCAAAGGATATCTGTAACAACAGAAAGGAATTGTCATGAAAAAAATGCTGCTCATCGCGCTGTTCGCGCTCACCGCCGCCGGATTTGCGGCGGATCAGAAAGTCGCCGTCGTTGATCTCGACCGCGTGCTTCAGGAGTATTACAAAACCAAGATCGTGGAAGCCAACCTCAAACGGCAGGCGGATGTCTATAAGGACTACGCCCAGAAGCTCATGGAATCACTGACCAAACTGCAAAACGAATTCACCGCACTCCGCGACGCCGCGCAGAATATCGCCCTCACCGACGCCGCACGCGAAAGCAAACGTCTTGCCGCGCAGGACAAATACAAAGAGATCGCCGCCAAGGAACTCGAACTGCGCACCTACAACCGTGAAAAACAGGCACAGCTCCGCGACGACCGCGACCGGGAACGGGCCGTGATTCTGGACGACATCAAAAAAGCGGTCGAAAACCATGCCACGCTTGCCGGCTTCTCGCTCGTCCTCGACAAAGCCGCGCTTTCCGCCAGCGGAATGCCCGTGATTCTTTACAACAGCAAGGCGATCGAAATCAGTGAACCCGTCTTGAAAGAACTCAACACCGGCAGAGCCGCCGGAAAATAATCCAGGAGCATACCATCATGAAAACATTTACAGCAGAACAACTCGCAGCTCTCGTCAACGGCACCGTTACAGGCGACAGCCGGCGGACCGTTTCCGGCGTGAACTCCCTCAAACTTGCCACCGCGGACGATGTGTCGTTTCTCGGTTCCATGAAACACCGCAAGCAGTTTGACGAAACCAAAGCGGGAATCATCCTTCTTGAAAACGGTCTGAAACTGGAACCCTCCGAAACCCGCACACTGATCTTCTGCGAATCCCCCGACAAAGCCTTTACGCGCGTCTGCAATGAATACGCTCCCGAACCGATCCGCTACGAACCCGGCATCTGCCCCGGCGCGTATGTGGACCCGACCGCGAAAATCGGCGAAAACGTTTACATCGGCCCCAACGCCGTCGTGCAGGCGTATGCGGAAATCGGAAACGGAACCGTCATCGGCGGCGGCGCATACATCGGTCATTATGCGAAGATCGGTGAAAACTGCATCATCAATGCCAACGTTTCAATCATGCATCGCTGCATTCTCGGAAACAAAGTCATCATCCACGCCGGATCGACGATCGGCGCAGACGGGTTCGGCTATACCCCGACATTCCGCGGACTCGTCAAGGTGCCGCAGAACGGGATCGTGCAGATCGACAATGATGTGGAAATCGGCGCGAACTCCTGCATCGACCGCGCGCGCTTCGGCAAAACATGGATCAAGAAAGGCGCAAAGATCGACAATCTGGTGCAGGTCGGTCACAATGTCATTCTCGGTGAGTCTTCGGTGCTGATCGGGCAGTCCGGTATCGCCGGAAGTGCGGAAATCGGACGCGGCGTCATCGTTTCCGCACAGGCGGGCGTCAACGGCCATATCACTCTTGGCGACGGCAGTTTCGTTGCGGGAGCCTCCGCCGCTCAGCGCAGCGTTCCGCCGGGAGTCTCGGTGTTCGGCACGCCCGCGGAAACCGACGTGGAATTCTTTGAACGCCACACTCTGCCGCGCAAGGTGAAACGTCTGCTCGCCCGGATCGAAAAGCTGGAAGAAGAACTGAAAACGCTGAAAGAATCCAAAGGCGAATAATGGATCTTTCGGAATTCCGGTGCCGCCGCTGCGGCACCTGCTGCAAATGGGAAGGTCCGGTGCGCGTCTCGCAGGAAGAGATCGCCCGGATCGCGGAATTCCTGCACATCGGCGTGCAGGAATTCATCAACCGCCACACCGTGCTGACTCCCGACCGGCGCGGACTCTCCCTCATGGAAAATCCGGCGGACGGCAGCTGCATTTATTATGACGATGCGGCAAAAGCCTGCCGGATCAATCCGGTCAAACCGCGCCAGTGCTCCGCGTTTCCGTTCGACTGGAATTTTCCCGGCTGGGAAACGCTCTGCGAGGGCGGGAAAGAGCTCGTAAAATAACCGTTTTACCGGGAAAACCGCAGATTGCGGATCGCCGCGCCGGACCTCTTTTCCGGCACCATGCGGTATTGAAACGATATTTGATCGACAAAGCGGAAATTCCGCCATGCTGCGGCGCGGGACAGATTCACTTCCGCCTCCTGCCATGTTGCCGGCTCGTTATCCGGTTTCTGCAAAAACTTCAGAGGCAGATACGGCGTCGTCACAGATTTTCCTCCGGCGTCGGTCCCTTTCAAAGAAATTTGGATCCCCGGAAGCTGCTGATGCTTCCCCCACTGATCCGCCAGCGTATTGAACTGAAGACAAAGCCGCCCGGTCTCCCCGCCGTTCACCGCGGCAGGCGGAATAATCCGGATGAAACCTCCGCACCAGCTCGTTCCTTTCTCCGAAATCGGAAACTCCACAGCATCCCCCGCCAGACGGGGACGGACCATCCGGTTCCATGCGGCGGGAATCATCACACCGCTGCGGGGATCAAGCGCCGCCCGCGTCCTCCGGCAAAGAACGGAAACGGACCGGACCGTCACCCCCTCCGCCGGTGTAAGACGGAGTTTCCGAAGCGCGGACCGCGGATCGTTCAACAGCCGTTCCAGCGGAAGCGGAACCCGGATCCACCCGTTCTCCGCCCGGTAAACGGAAGGATCCACCGTCACCGTCTTGTCGCCTGCAATGTGGAATTTCTGTTCCGCTTTCACTTCCAGCAGCAATGTCCCGGATTCAAAACCGGACGGCAGAAGGAAAGGTTCGGACAACTCAACCGTTCCGCCGTTCCGTTTCCAGGAAAGCGGACGCGATTCCGTGTCTTCCCCGGACGGCAGTTCAGCGGAGACGGCAACGATGATCGGGATCGAATTCCGGTTTTGTGAAACAATGTCGAAACTGCGGACCATCTTTTCCGGGTGCGGATTTTCCCAACGCCAAATATAAAGTCCGCGCCCCTCGGAGTTCAGCCAGCCGGTATGCGCCGTCATCGTGGAACGTCTCGTTTTTGCTGCCCAAAACCAGTCGGCCACCTCGATTTCGTCGCGGATCGGCAGCTCCAGAACGGAACCGTCCGCATAATGGATCACATAGCTGAACGAATGACCGCCCGACCACGCGGTCGCATGAAGGAAATAGAGATTCTTTACATGGAGTCCCACCCGGATCCCCTTGACCGCCAGCGGAGCCTCCGGATGTTTCCGCGATCCGAGCACGATGCAGGTTTTGTAATCATTCTGATCGACACGGATGAATTCCATCGGAACGCCTGCGCAATTCTGAATTCCCCACTGAGTTCCGTGCAGGGAGTTTTCACCCTGATCGGTCCAGCCGCCTTTACCGTCTCCCGCCACCGTATCCACAAACGCCCGGTTCACATGCGCACGGAGATCAATCGGACGGATCCGGTTCGGATCGACCTGAAAAACGACACGGTCTTTCGCGCGCTCCGCTTTCTCTTTTTCAAGGGCGGCGTTTCCCTCTTTTACGGTCTGTTCGTATGACTCTTCCGGCATTTTCCCGAACCGCCGTTCAAGCTCCGCACGGCTCCCTCCGACAAGAATCACCACATCCCCCGGCAGCAGAAGCAGCGGAAGCAAACCGTCTTTTCCTTTCACAATCCGGCGCGGCATATCGGCATTCCGATGGTCGATCCGGCAGAATACAGCCTCTTCCGCCGGAGAAAAACCGACCAGCCGGGAACCGAGACCGCGGTTGGCGATCAGATAGCCGGTCATTCCCTCCCGCACAGCCTTGTTGACCTCAATATCCGGCGCCGCTTTTCCGGACGCAAGATCCATAACCCGGCAGACGGGACGGATATTCCGTTCCGCGAGCAGATCCGTCAGGAATGCGCTGAGAGCTTCCACCGGCATGGAGGCATTGAGAAACAGAATGCGCCCTTTTCCCTCTTTCCGTTCAAACAGCACCGGCGTTTTACCGATGAAGGCAAGCGGCGTCCATCCGGCTCCGGGAGCAGTCGTCTTGTAAAGAGAAGCGGTATACTCTTTCCCGTTCCAGCGGAAGGAAGCGGCTTCCGCATTGAGAATCTCCCTGCCGCAGCGGATCGCGGGAAACGTGTTGTCTTTACGGATATGGGAAAGCTCGCCGCGGTCAAGCACTTCCTGCGCAAGCAGCAGAGTCCCGCCGTCCTGCGCGAACTTCCGCAGATATTCCGGCGTTTTTTCATATACGGCATCGACTCCGGCGGCGATCAGCACACCGTAGCGGTTCTGGCGCCCGGAAGCCAGCTGTTCCTCAAAGATCATATCCTGCGGAATATGCGCATACTCAAGCGCCAGCGAATAATATTCCAGCAAACGGCGGTTGAAATGCCCCAGGGCCTCGGCAACACGGTCGGTCGGAACGGAATAAAGCAATGCGGTCCGGCGCGGGATCCCTCTGTCACGCGGAGCAAACAGAACGCTGACATCCGCAATATCCCGTTTCGCATCCCGGATTCCCAGCAGGGATTCCGTCGGGACCGCCCAGGGATTGAGCAGATTGTAGGGGAATTTTTCCGCCGATTTTTTCGCCTTTGCAATGCTCGTTTCCACATCGAAAACGGTTCTGCCGTCCGGTCCTTTCTTTTTCGCAACCCAGTCAGAGCTCCGTTTATCCCATTTGAACAGAAACGAAGCGTTAAACCCGCGGGCGAACTGCGTCAGATACGCATTACGGAAACCGGAACGCGTGCTTCCGGTATACATTTCGCCGTCGGAGATCGGTTTTCCATCCGCCATCGCACGGAGAAAATGCGCCTGAACGGAATTTCCACCGCCGGTGGAGCTCGAAATCCGGTTCATCAAAGTATTGATCCGGTACAGATTGATTCCTTTCGTCCGCATAAAGACCGGCTGGATGCAGAATCCCGCCTCCGGACGCGGGTCGATCTCCCGAATTGCCTGGATCCCCTCCCTGCACAGTTCGTAAAACACATCCTCCGTAAACTTGATCCATTCAATATTCAGAACGGGATTATCCGCAAGACGCTTGAATTCCCCCGCCTGGCGGAACGAGGTGTATTCCGTTCCCCAGACACGGTTCAGCACTTCGATGTTTTTATATTTCTTCTCCATTCTCCGCACGAACTCCGCTCTGCCGGAAGCGGACAGCACAGTGGGTCCCGGCTCATTGAACAGTTCGTACCAGAGCGGTTTCGCGCCATGTTCTTTCATCACCAGCGCACCGTCCCGCCACATATCAAGATAGAATTGACGACCGACAGGATGAAGCATATCATACGACATGAAATGCCCGCGCAGAAACGCCTCTTTCGGAATCGTTTTGTCCCGCTTCGGATTGAGCCCGCCATGGTGCCATCCGGCTCCGGTATAATCCACATACAGCGGCAGTCCCGCATCAATGGGACGCCGGTACTGATCCGGCGCATCCTGGACCCTGTGGCCTTTCCGGTACCTGCCCATCCAGCGGGTCGGCGTAAACATTCCGACGGTGTCAAAACCGATTCGCTGGGTCCCTTCGTAATCAAGAAGATTTTCGTACAGCCATTTCAGAGACTCCGGATATCCGAATGCCGGATACGGAATACTCCGGATTGTCCCCTCATAAAAAATCACTCCCATCAGATAACGCGGCTTCCCGTCAACCTCGAACTGTCCCTCAGGACCGATCACAGTCACAGCGTTTTCCGGCATCCGGAGCGAAGCGGGAAGAAGCGGAAACTCTTTTTCTCCCACAGTTTCCGCGTTCCCGGAAAATACTCCGGCGGCACATATTGCGATACACACACTTTTCCACAGATTCATCTTCATTCTGTTCCTCCCGATCAATCGTTGATATTCTGTCCCCAGAAATATTGAAAGCTGGCTGACGCCGGAATCCGGCTCATCCGGAGAGACGCCACATGCAGGTCCCCGTAAATCAGATTAACGCCGAGCCCGTCCAAATGACGCTGAGTTACCAAATCAGCAGAGATACCGTTTTTTTCATAAATAACCGGCGTATTTCCCGTCCGGTCAATATCGGACACCATCATCCGCTCCGACGGACGTTTGACACGCAGAAAAAACGCCTTGGCGGTCTGACGGAGATAACCGTTCATTCCGTAATTTTTTGCAACCAACCGCTGCGCCTCCGGAATTTGCGAAGGACAGCGGAAAACGGCCAGCCGGACATAATCCGCGTTCCAGCGAACCCGGAAATCCGCTGCAATGTAATTGGCGAGTTTATCCTGCCACTTATAGTAGGGTGTCGGAGAATTCCCGCCATCCTCCGCAAGCGGAGTATAGGAAGCCCAGTCATCCGCATAGCCGTTGAGCGCAATCCCGATCTGTTTCATGTTGGAAACGCAGGACATATCCTTTGCCTTTCTTCTCGCCGAATTCAACGCGGGCAGAAGCATTCCTGCAAGTATTGCAATAATTCCAATGACGATCAGAAGTTCCAGAATGGTAAACCTTCTTATATGCGGAAATCGCATTTCCGTTCCGGGCGGGTTCCTCATTGTGTTCTCCTTTCCGCTGTCATCTTCTGCTGACGTTTCTGCGACCGGTCGACTTTTGACAAAAGTCCGCAGAGACAATTCATTCTGTCGTTCCAATCCGTTCATTCTGTTCTCCTTTTATTGTTTTCTCTTGTTGACATTCCAGTAACCAGTCGGCTTTTGATAAAAGTCCGCAGCGGGAATTCATTCCATCGGTCCAATTCGTTCAATCGGATGGCGGCAATGATCTCTTCCACGATCTCCGGAACACAATCCGTTGTATAAGTTATCGGCGGATTGTGCCGGGAAGCGCTCAGCGTGCTGTCCGAGGAAACGATCCCCGCCTGTTCCGGAACAAGCCCCTGCTCATAAAGCGGAAGCGTGATCAGCTCCAGATAAGAATCCAGCGGAAAGTAAACGCTGTCTTTTTCATGTTTCCGGATCCGGGAAAGCCAGCGGCTCAGCCCGATCACCCCCTGAAGCCGTTTCTCATACGGATAAAACAGTTCGGGGCACTCAATTCCGCGCTTCGCCATGGTATCCTGAAATCCCTGGATCCGTCTGCAGATGGACAAACTGTCACGGCTGATTCCGCACCCCATCAGAACCGGCCGGCAATACCCGCCCGCAAGGAGCGCTTTTGCGGCGATCACGCCGGAATGGTAATAATCTACCACCAGCAGCGGAGAATCCGCACAACTGTCGCTTTCATCCAGAAAAACGATCCGGACGCCCAGTTCCCGCAAGCGCGGACACAGCTTCTCCAAATGATCCGCTCTGATCAGAAAGAGAAAAACAACGGAATAATCCCGCAGTTTCTCCGCCAGAGTTTCCACGGTCTCTCCCGGATATTCCGGATCGAACGGAACCAGATCCACAGAGACCATCTCTTCCATAGCCCGGATCCGCAAGATCTCCCATTTCCGGTAGTTGCTGTCAAACCAGAACACTCCGGTCAGACGGTGAAAATAGGGAACATACGCATACCGCCCTTTCTGGCGAACCGCCGGAGTAATCCGCGTGGACTGTTTTTCGCGGTAAAGCACGTTTTCCGCGATCAGCGTTTCCTGCGCCTTCGCCAGTGTCTTGCGGCTTGTGCCGAACCGGATCATCAGTTCCCGTTCCCCCTCCAGGCGCAAATTCCCTTCACGCCGCCGCTGATTCACATACCGGCGGAGCATATTCAGCACATTTTCGTATTTACTGTATGTTCTCATTCGTTTCCTGCCAAAAAAGGATACCAACTGCTTCCTTTTAAATTATACAACATCTTGCAAACAATGTCAATCCCCTGTTCCGAAAAAAAATAAAAGTTTTTGTTTTCATACTTGAAATATAATTCCATATATGATAATTTAAATACAACAGGAGAATATCAATGAACAAAAAACCCTATCTTGTCCCCGCTCTGGAACGCGGAATGCGGATTCTGGAACTGCTTGCCGGCCATCCGAATGGTCTTGCCATGACCGACATGGAAGAACTCGGCCTGCCGTCCGCCAGTCTTTACCGGATGCTGGTGACGCTGTCGGAACTCGGCTATATCATCCGGGACGGCAGCGACCGTTACCGCCTCGGACGCAAACTGCTGACGCTCGCTTACCGTTCCATCGACGAATCTTCACTGATCGAAACCGCACTCGGTCCGATGCGCGATCTGCGCGACCGCACCGGGGAAACCGTGATGCTCGGTGTTCTTTACGGTGATGAAGGCGTTGTGATCGAATCGGTAAAATCAAACCGTGCGGTCTGCGTTTCCGTGCGGATCGGTCATCATTACCCGCTTCATACCGCCGCTCCCGCCAAAGCAATGCTCGCATTTCTTCCCGGACCGGAGCGCCGCGCAATCCTCAAACGGATCGCTTATACAAAATTCACGGAAGCAACGCTTCCCGATGCGGAAGCACTGGAGCACGAACTCGCCGGAATCCGCAAAACGGGGATCGCCTACGATCACGGTGAAGAGCTGCCGGAGCTTCGCTGTGCGGGCTCGCCCGTTCTCAACGCAAAAGGCTACCCGGTCGCCGCGGTCTGGATCGGCGGACCGGAATCAAGGCTGGATAAATCCACGCTCAGGCAGTACGGCGCAATGGTGCACAGCACTGCGGAGTGGATTCAACAGAAAATCATGAAATGATCAGGAGAAAAACATGGACCTCAATCACGCAAATGCATTGGTAACGGGCGGATCCGACGGCTACGGACGCGGCATCGCAAAAGTTCTCAGAGACGCGGGCGCCAATGTCTGGATCACCGGACGCGACGCCGCTAAACTCAGCAAAACCGCAGCGGAACTCGGCGTCCGCGCCATTCAGGCGGATGTCTCTTCCGGCTCCGACTGGGACCGTGTCATAAACGAAACCGGCGATCTGGATATCCTCATCAACAACGCCGGAAACGGCGGACGCATCGTCCCCGTCGCGGAACAGACGGATGACGACATCATCCGCACTATCAACGTCAATCTGACCGGAGCGATACTCGGCTGCCGCCGCGTCGGAGCGGGCATGGCAAAACGCGGACGCGGCATCATCCTCAATATATCAAGCGTCTGCGCACTTTACGCGTGGCCCTCCTGGAGTGTCTACACCGCAGCCAAAGCCGGACTTTCCAAATTCAGCCATGGACTCTACACAGAACTGCGTCCGTTCGGGGTGCGCGTCACCTGCGTCACTCCGTCGTGGGGACAGACCGGATTCAATCAGGCGGCGAACATCCGCGGAGCATCGGAAGATCCCGCACTTGCAGCCAAATGCATCGCACCGGAGGAACTCGGCGCCATCATCCGCTCCATCATTGAACAGCCCGATCATCTGGCTGTTCCCGACATCACCGTGCAGCCGGTAATTCAAGACATCTCACCGATGTAAAACAAGGAGAAGTCCCGTCATGAGCAGTCTGTTTCTGGAAGCGGAATCGTTCCGCAATCCCGGCGGTTGGGTAATCGACCCCTCCGCCATGAATCAAATGGGTTCGGCATACCTGATGGCACACGGAGCGGGCGTTCCGGTCGCCGATGCGGAAACGGAAATCCGGATTCCCGTTTCCGGCACTTATCATATCTGGGCAAGAACACGGGACTGGACCGCCGTCTGGAAACGCGGAACTCCCGCCGGACGTTTCACGCTGAAAGCGGACGGTATCGAACTGCCGGAAATACTCGGCACCAATGGCGGACAATGGGCGTGGCAGAAAGCCGGAACCCACACGTTTTCCGCCGGGCTCCACTCCATCGCCCTGCACGATTTGACCGGATTCAACGGCAGGTGCGACGCTCTTTATCTGACCACGGACCCTGACGATGTTCCGCCCGATGACGGAGCCGAACTGGCGGCATTCCGGCGGGAAAAAAGCGGAATCACGCCTGCCGATGATCCGGCGGAATACGATCTGATCGTTGCGGGCGGCGGCATAGCCGGAACCGTTACCGCGCTTGCGGCGGCACGGCTCGGACTTCACACCCTCCTTCTTCAGGACAAATCCGTTCTGGGCGGATGCAACAGTTCCGAAATCCGGGTTCCGCTCGGCGGATGTACACACATCGGAGCCTACCCGAATATCGGCAATACCGTGCGGGAGATCGCACCCGTCTATCTGATGCCGGGCGCAAAACCGGAAGAATGGTACGAAGACATCCGGAAAGCAAACGCATTCCGTGCCGATTGCAAGGGCAAAGCGGAACTGCACCGGAATGAACGGGTCATAACCGTCGAAACCGATCCGGACGATCCCATGCTCATTCGGGCGGTCATCTCCCGCAATACAATTACCGGAAAAGAGACCCGGTACCGCGGGCGTCTCTTCTCCGACTGCACGGGCGACGGCACCATTGCCGCGGCGGCAGGCGCCGGGTATCTCTATGGAACCGAAGGCAAAAGTGTATTCGGAGAATCGCTCGCGCCGCAAGAGTCCTCGAACGAAGTCATGGGACTCTCCGTGCTCTGGACCAGCGTGGAGGAAGACCGCCCCGTTCCGTTCCCCGATATTGACTGGGGCATCGAATTCAACGAAACGAACTGTTATTATCTGACCGGTGGAGACTGGGAAACCGAAACCGGGCAATACCGGAATCAGGCGGAGGAAGCCGAATACATCCGCGATTATTCGCTGATGACGACCTTCGCCAACTGGTCTTTCCTGAAAAACCATTCTGCCCGCAAAGCGGAATGGGCAAACCGTCGGATCGACTGGATCTCGCCCTGCGGCGGAAAACGCGAAAGCCGCCGTTTTCTGGGCGATCATATCATGACTCAGAACGATATTGAAAATGAAACGGCATATCCGGACGGAACCGCTTCCATTTCCTGGTCGATCGACCTGCATTATCCCGAACCGGAAAACCGGAAGCGTTTCACCGAGCCGTTCCGCTCATGCGCCTACCATCGCGGAATCCCGTCATTCACTCCGGTCCCGTACCGCTGCCTCTATTCGCGGGACGTGAAGAATCTGTTTCTCGGCGGACGCCTCATCAGCCTTTCCCATGTGGCGTTCTCCGCCGCCCGTGTCATGCGCACCCTCGGAGCTCTCGGCGAAGTCGTTGCAATGGCGGCAAAGGTCTGCATGGAACACAACGTTTTTCCGCGCGGCGTTTACGAGCAGCACCTGGAAAAACTGAAAGAAAAAATGCGGGCGGGAATCCCCACGCCGGAGCAGTTCGCATGTCCGTCCGTCGGAAAATGGGAATCCTACCATTTCAAAGAACTCGGACATTTCTTTTACAATGCGGACGGCAGAACACACGGCATTGATGAACAGACGCAGGCCGCAATCCGTGAACTGGGCAAAGAGCACCTTTTCCCGCATACGGGAAAATAAAGCGGACGGGGCGGCGGAACGGTTCCGTCACCCCGCCCCGGTACTCAGAATGCTTTTGCAAATTCCGCCAGTTTTTTCAGTCCGGTCTCATCCGGGTTGTCCAGCAGAATCCGGACGATTGCACTGCCGATGATGAATCCGTCTGCGTCCTTGCCGATCCCGGCGGCCTGTTCGGGATTGCTGACTCCGAATCCGGCGAGAACCGGCATTCCGGTAACGGATCTGATGTCGGTCAGACGCTGTTTCAGTTCCGGCGGAAGCCCGGCACGGGCACCCGTGACGCCATTGACCGTGATGACATAAAGGAAGCTGTCTTCCAGCTCTTTCGCGATCTCGGCGACGCGATCAAGATGAGTCGTCGGCGCGACCAGCGGCACCAGTGTCATATTGTGCCTGCGGAGCACATCCAGCAGCTCCCCGCGATCCTCATAGACCACGTCCACGGCAAGCACGGCGTCCACCCCGGCCGATTCGGCTGCGGCGGCAAACGCTTCGAGTCCGCGGCTGAACAGGACATTGTAATACGAAAACAGGACAAACGGCGTTTCGGGATACTTGACGCGGAGACGCGCAATGCAGTCAAGAATATCCTGCAGCTTCGTTCCATGCTCCAGCGCTTTCTGACCGGCGAGACGGATCACGGGACCGTCCGCCATCGGGTCGGAAAACGGCACCCCGAATTCGATAATATCCACGCCGTTGTCGATCAGCGTTTCCACGGCGCGTTCACTGTATTTCATATCCGGAAATCCCATCGTCAGATAGGCGGTGAAAATCTTTTTGCCGGACGCTTTCGCGGCGGCGAACAGTGTTTGAATACGGTTCATGTTCAGATTCCTTTTTTTGATGCTTTATAATTTCTCACGCTCTGCATATCCTTGTCGCCGCGCCCGGAAAGGCATACCACGATCAGGTCGTCCCGGCTCATCTCCGGCGCCCGGCGCAACGCCTCAGCAACCGCATGACTGGACTCAAGAGCGGGAATGATCCCCTCATAACGGGACAGCATGTCGAATGCGCGAACAGCTTCTTCGTCATTGATCGTTGTATAGATCGCGCGCCCGGTATCATGCAGATACGAATGTTCCGGACCGACTCCCGGATAATCCAACCCGGCGGAAACGCTGTAGGTATCCACGATCTGTCCCTCATCAGTCTGAATCAGATACGTTTTGCTTCCGTGCAGCACCCCGATGCGTCCGCCGTTGATACTGGCGGCATGTTCACCCGTCTCAACGCCCTTCCCTCCTGCCTCCACACCGACCAGCCGGACGGCGGGATCATCAAGGAATCCGGCAAACAGCCCCATTGCGTTGCTCCCCCCGCCGACGCATGCGATCGCTTCCGTCGGCAGTTTGCCGTACTGTTCCAGACACTGCCTGCGGGCTTCCCGTCCAATCACGGACTGAAAATCGCGGACAATCATCGGGTACGGATGCGGACCGGCGACCGTTCCGATCACATAGAACGCCTCATCAACCTCCGTAATCCAGCGGCGGATCGCCTCGTTCATCGCATCTTTGAGCGTGGCGCTGCCCTCGGTTACGGAAGTGACCTTCGCGCCGAGCACCTCCATGCGTTCCACATTCGGAGCCTGACGCGCCACGTCAACCGCCCCCATGAAGACTTCACATTCCATCCCGAACAGCGCGGCGACTGTGGCGGTGGCAACGCCGTGCATTCCCGCTCCGGTCTCCGCAAACAGTTTTTTCTTTCCCATCCGTCTGGCAAGAAGCGCCTGCCCGATGGTATTGTTGATCTTGTGTGCGCCGGTGTGATTCAAGTCTTCACGTTTGAGCAGAATTCTGGCACCGCCGCAAAGCTCCGTCAACCGCTCCGCATAATAAAGCGGACTTTCGCGCCCGACGTAATTTTTCATCAGCCGGTCAAACTCCGCCTGAAACGCCGGATCGTTCTTTGCATCCGAATATGCCTGTTCCAGCTCCGCAAGCGGAGTCATGAGAGTTTCGGCGACATACTGCCCGCCGTAAATTCCGTAATGGGAATCCGTTTTCATTTTTGTACTCCTTGATAAATTGAAATAAGTTCATTCAGTTTGACAATGCTTTTATGTCCGGGCGCATCCTCCAGCGAACTGTTGACATCCAGGACGTCCGCCCCGATCCGGGCAGCTTCGGCAAGATTTGCCGCGGACAATCCGCCGGCAAGCACCAGACGTTTCCCCGCCTCCAGAACCCGCTCCACCAGTGTGCGGTCGGAACGCATTCCGCTGCCGGGACTGCCGGAATCCACCAGAAACGCATCCGCCGGATAAGCCGGATCAAATCCGGCGGAAACGGCTTTCCAGACCTCATAATCCCCGCGCAGGGAAGCGGCAAGCTCCGCAGGTTCCGTTCCATGAAGCTGAATCACATCCAGATGCAGACGCTCCGCGATTTTCCGGATCTTCTCTCCGGAAATATCGACAAACACACCGACGATCTTCCCGTGCGTCCGGTCGATCCGCGAAAGAATCCGCTCCGCCTGCTCCGGAGAAACATGCCTCGGACTTTCCGGGCAGAAAATGAATCCGAGATAATCCACCCCCGCAGAAACAGCCGCGCCCGCGAACTCCGCCGAATTGATTCCGCATATCTTGAGCGCGTTCATGCAAACAGCTCCCTCAGTTTTTCCCCCGGACGTTCCGCTCTCATCAGAGTTTCGCCGATCAGAAAACCGTCGGCGCCCTCGTCACGAAAACGCAGAATGTCTTCTTTCGACCGGATCCCGCTTTCCGCAATCCGGATAATACCGGACGGAATATCCCCCAGCAGATTCAGCGACGTATCCAGCGAAACGGAGAAATCGGCAAGGTCACGGGCATTGACTCCGATCATCGCGGCACCGCCCCGGACCAGCATTTCCACTTCGCTCCTGCTATGCGCTTCGCACAACGCGGTGAGTCCGAGCGACTCCGCGAATCCGCGCAGTTCCGTAAACCGGTTTTCCTCAAGCACCGCCGCAATCAGCAGAACGGCATCCGCACCCGCCGCCCGCGCTTCCAGAATCTGATACTCGTTTGAAATGAAATCCTTGCGCAGAAGCGGAATCGAAACCACGCCGCGCACTTCCTCCAGATACCGGAGCGAACCGAGAAAGCAGTCCGGTTCGGTCAACACCGAAAGTGCGGCGGCTCCGGCGGCTTCCAGCTCCTTTGCAAGCTCAACCGGATGAAAATCAGCACGGATCAGCCCTTTGGAGGGCGACGCCTTTTTCAGCTCCGCGATCACATGGATTCCGTCACCACGGAATGCGGCGGCGAAATCACGGCATGGCGGCATTCCGGCAATCTTCGCTTTCAGTTCCGCCGCCGGAACAGCTTGCGGCGCATTGGCACGCGCTTGCGTAATTTTTTCGAGAATGGATTCGTTTTTCATTTGCTTGCCTCCACAAGAAGTTCCAGTTTTTTGAGAGCCGCACCGGAGTCAATGGAATCCGCCGCTTTCCGAACTCCCTCCTGAATTGTTTTCGCAGCGTTCGCCGCATAGATCGCCGCTCCGGCATTGAGAAGAACGACCGCACGTTTTCCGCCGCGCTCCCGTCCGCGCAGAATATCAAGCATGATCGCGGCATTTTCCGCCGGAGTCCCGCCGATCACGTCGCTCAGGGAACAGACATTGTCCAGCACCATTTCCGGAAACAGTTCGTAAGTCCGGATCATGCCGTCTTTCAACTCGCAAACCCGTGTCGGCGACTCCGGACTGATCTCGTCAAGACCGTCCGCTCCATGCACAATCAACGCATGCCGGCTTCCAAGCGATTTCAGCACCGCCGCAAAGACTTCCGTATATTCCGGAGCGAACACCCCGATCAGATGATTGCGCGCACCCGCCGGATTCGTCAGCGGTCCCAGCAGGTTGAAGATCGTCCGCATCTTCAGCGCTTTCCGGACCGGAGCGGCATAACGCATTGCAGGATGTATTTTCTGTGCGAACAGAAAACCGATCCCGTGTTCCTGAATGCAGCATTCCATGACGGACGGCTCCACGTCGAGATTGAATCCGAGCTCCGCAAGCACATCCGCCGCTCCGGACCGGCTGGAAATCGCCCGGTTGCCGTGTTTGGCGACCGTCACTCCGGCTCCGGCGGCGACGAAACACGAAGTCGTGGAAATATTGAACGTGCCGAGTGAATCGCCGCCCGTCCCGACAATGTCCAGCACATCGGCCATCCCCGTGTCGATGAATGCGGCTTTCTGACGCATGGCACGGGCGGCGCCGGTGATCTCGGCAACCGTTTCCCCTTTCAGACGCAGAGCGGTAAGAAGCGCGGCGATCTGCACTTCCGCGCAATCGCCCTGCATGATGCGGGAGAAACATTCAAAAGCCTCAAGTTCCTCCAGATCCCGCCGCGCCATGAGTTTGTTGATATAACGACTCAGCATTTCAGCGTTTCCCCTCGTTGAACTGTTTCATCAGCCGGAGAAAATTACCGAGCTGCCGCTTGCCGGTAACGGTGACGATCGACTCCGGATGGTACTGAATGGATTCGATCGGAAACTCCCGGTGGCGCATCGCCATGATCTCGCCGTCATCGCTCCGGGCGGAGATTTGCAGACAATCCGGCAAAGTTGCCGCTTCAACAGCGAGAGAGTGGTACCGCATCGCTTTGAAATTCTGCGGAATCCCCTCGAAAAGCCCCTTGCCGTCGTGCGTGACCGGACTTGTCTTGCCGTGCATGAGATTTCTTGCATGCACGACTCTCCCCCCGAACACCTGCCCGATCGTCTGGTGTCCGAGGCAGACTCCGAGGATCGGCAGTTTTCCCGCGAAATGTGCAACCGCCTCCAGAGAGATCCCCGCGGAATCGGGATTGCCGGGACCGGGAGAGACGACCAGCGCCTCCGGTTTCAGCGCCTCAATTTCTGAGATCGTGACCTTGTCATTGCGGCGGACCGTCACATCCGCCCCCAGCATATAAAAATACTGAACAAGGTTGTAAGTGAAAGAATCGTAATTGTCAATCATGAAAATCATGGCTCAGCTCCTTTCAATTCAATCCGGCGGCAAGCTCCGCCGCTTTGAAAACCGCACGGGATTTGTTGAGTGTTTCCTGATATTCCTCTTCGGGAACGGAGTCGGCAACGATTCCCGCGCCCGCCCGCATGGTGAGTTTTTTCCCCTCCAGAATCATCGTGCGGATGACGATGGCGAAATCCATATTGCCGGAATAACTGAAATATCCCGCCGCCCCGCCGTAAATTCCGCGCGGCGAATGTTCATATTCGGCGATCAGCTGCATGGCGCGGATCTTCGGCGCTCCGGAAAGCGTGCCGGCAGGAAACGCCGCGCGGAACAGATCGAAACAGTCGTACCGCTCATCAATTTCCGCCTCCACATGCGATACCATGTGCATGACATGCGAATAGCGTTCCACAGTCATGAATTCCTTGACCTGCACCGCACCTTTCGCCGCAACGCGTCCGATGTCGTTCCTGCCGAGGTCCACCAGCATGATATGTTCGGCGCGCTCTTTCTCACTGTTGAGCATGTCGGCGGCAAGCTGAATATCCTGCTGTTCACTCTTTCCGCGCGGACGCGTCCCGGCGATCGGGCGGACCGACCCCGTGCGTCCGGTGAGTTTGACAAGTTCCTCCGGCGACGCCCCGATCAGCGTCCGGTCACCGAACTTGGTAAAGAACGTATAAGGAGAAGGATTGATCAGACGCAGCGCACGGTAAAGCTGAAGAGCCCCTGCGGGAGCCTCCGTGGAGAATTTCTGCGACATCACGATCTGGATGCACTCTCCGTCGCGGATCGCCCGTTTGGCGGCTTCCACTTCCTCTTTGAATTCTTCACAGGTCATCTCCGGCTGGAACGGTTTCATCGTCCGCTTCGATGCGGGCTCGGTCTGCCGCACCGCCGGAGCGTTCAGACGGACATGAAGCGCTTCGATCCGCCGCATGGCGCTGTCATAGGCTTCCCGCGGCGAACCGTATTCACAAGGTTTCGTACAGACCGAAAGAATGATCGTGTGGCGGATATTGTCAAAAATGATCATCTCATCCGTCAGCATGAAACAGAGAAGCGGCGTACCCTCTTCGAATTCCAGATTCACGCTGGGTTCAAACTTGCGGACTGCGTCATACGCCACATACCCGATCGCTCCGCCGGTCAGCGGCGGCAGATCCGGGGTTTCCACCAGTTTGTGCATATTGAGGATTTTTTTCAGTTCGGTCAAGCCGTCCGCTCCCGGAAGCTCCAGCCGCCCTTTCTCCTTATCGTCGATCACGACTTTGTCCGGCAGTTCCATGAGAACCGCATAGGGATTGACTCCGATAAAGGAGTAACGCGCCCAGCGCTCGGAGCCTTCGACAGATTCCAGCAGAAACACATCCTCGTCGTCTTTGAATTTATCAAGCACCGACACCGGGGTTTCCATGTCCGCAAGATATTCGCGGTAGACCGGCACAACCGCACCGGTTTCGCAACGTCCGGAGAACGTTTTGAAGTCAAGTTCTTTCAGCATTTTCACTCCTTGCAATTTTGGTTTTTATGCTTTCCCTGAAAAATTTGAATAAAAAAACGGCGGATTGAAAAACTCTTTCAAGTTCGTCAATCCGCCGTTAATGAACGACTGATTTACTTACAATTTAATACGCATCAGCCGCCGCAGATTGACTCTCCGCGACGCCACCAAGCCATAACAGCCATGTTGTATGTGATACGTTTCATTGTGTTAAAATCCTTTTGTTGCAATTAATATAAGAGCATTTTGTAAAAATGCAAATGAAATTATAAAAAAAATTGAAAGGCTATCGGATTGACTCATTTGCACAATAATGAAAACAATCCTGTAAATACGATGATTCTTACATTCTCTTTTTCAGAGAAAAACTGTTTTCTTCCTTGCAATGGAATCCCGCCGCCGATACATTATCTCCGGCAGAAGCTAACGAAAGGATTTCATATCATGAATTCAAAATTCCAGCGGATAAAGATCGGGCAAATCGGGATCGGACACAACCATGCTTCGGAAAAGATGGCGGCGCTGCGCCGTCTTTCCGAATTCTATGAAGTCGTCGGTATTGTGGAACCCGATCCCAAATGGAGGGAATTGCGCGGCGGATTCAAGGAGTACCGGGATTTGCCGTGGATGACAGAAGAAGAACTTTTCAGCACGCCCGGTCTCGAAGCCGTCGCAGTGGAAATGGACGGATTTGAGCTTCTGGAGACGGCACGCAAGTGCGTGGACCGCAATCTGCATATTCACATGGACAAACCCGGAGGCGAAGCTCTGGAACCGTTCCGCGATCTCATAAACGATTTCCGCAAAAAACATCTCACGGTTCAGCTTGGTTACATGTACCGCAACAATCCCGCCATTCAGTTCTGCTTCGATGCCGTCCGCAAAGGCTGGCTCGGGGACATTTTTGAAGTCCACGCGGTCATGAACCGCTATGACGGTCACAACGACGCTTACCGCAAATGGCTTGCCCAGTTCAAAGGCGGCGCAATCTATATCTTTGCCGGACACCTCATCGACCTTGTCGTTACCCTGCTGGGGCGTCCACTCCGCGTAACTCCGTACCTGTCCAAAACCCGGAACGACAACCTGTTCGATACGGGACTCGCCGTACTGGAATATCCCCGCGCGGTTGCAACGGTCCGCACCGGAGTCACCGAAGTCGACGGGATGAAACACCGCCGCCTGATTGTCTGCGGCACAAAGGGGTCGATCGAGATCTGCCCGCTGGAACATCCCGCCGACCGCTACCGTCTTGATCCGCTTCATCTCCGGCTGACTCTTCTGGAAGGCAATGACGTTTACGAGGCCGGAACGCACGACATCAACGCCGGCGTCATGAACGGACGTTACGACAATCAGCTCATCGAACTCGCCCGCATCATCCGTGGAGAAATCGAAAACCCGTACCCGCCCGCCCATGAACTCATCGTGCAGGAAGCCCTGCTTCAGGCGGCCGGTTATTATCAGTGAGGGAAATCATGAAAATCGGTATTATTTACGACACATCCGTTGAGGGACTAAAAGGACACGGCACTCATCTGGCTTACCGCGGGCTCCCCGTGGAAATGCTGGCAGTCGCCGACACCAACACGGCGGATCTGGAAAAACGGATGGCGGAAATGTGCGTTCCCCGCCATTACACGGACTATGTGGAAATGCTCGACCGGGAAAAGCCGGATATTGTTGTTCTGGGGTCGCGGCTTCCGGGCGATCATCCTGCACCGGTCGAAGCGGCGGCAAAACGCGGTATTCACATGCTGATCGAAAAACCGCTCTGCTCCACGCTGGAGGAAGCGGACCGCATGGTGGAACTCGCAGAACGCTTTCAGGTGAAGATCGCCGTTGCCCATCTTGCCCGTCATGCGCTTGTTTTCCGCACCATGAGGCAGATGATCGATGCCGGAGCGATCGGGCGGCCGCTCACCGTTTACGGACGCGGCAAGGAAGATGAACGCGGCGGTGGAGAGGACCTGACGGTTCTCGGCACTCATATTCTTGATCTCATGTGTTATCTGTTCGGCAATCCGGAATCGGTGTTCGCCGAAGTCACCTGCGGCGGCAAGCCTCTGAAAGCGACCGACCGGAATATCACCAAAGAGCAGATCGGCCCGGCTGCCGGAGACAATATTTTCGCTCATTTCCATTTTCCGGACAACGTCCGCGGACTCTTTGAAAGCCGGAAAGGACTGTTCCGGGAAAAAGGACAGGTTCGCATGGGGATCACCGTTGCCGGAACGGACGGCTGTCTCAGCATGCGTTATGACAATGACCGTAAACTGCGTCTGACCCATTCCGAATATCCGCCGGAAGACGCGGCGGTGTACGAAGAAATACCTCTCGCAGAGACCCGGAGCATCCCCGGAGCGGAATCGCTCATCACCGAAGGCTGGATGCCTTACTTTGCGGTCAACAACCGCTTTGCCGCCTGGGATCTGGTCGAAGCGATCCGGGAAAACCGTCAGCCGCTCGCCAGTGTCTATGACGCACAACGCGTCCTCGAACTGATTCAGGGAATCTATCTTTCCCAGCTGGAAGGCCGCCGTATCGACTTCCCGCTCAAACAACGGAAACATCCTTTGGAGGGTTAAAACTATGTCAAAAGGAACCCGTATCGCATTCATTGCAAAAGGGCGCGCGGAACTGGAATCGTTCGAAGTTCCGCACGCGGAACCGGGCAAGCTCTTGCTCCGGACCGAATGTACGCTGATCTCTCCGGGAACGGAACGCGCCAACCTGCTTGATATGACCGACTACAGGGGATGGCCGAAATATCTCGGTTACAGCGCCGTTGCAACGGTCCTTGATACCGGAAACAACGAAACGCCGTTAAAACCGGGAGACCGTGTTGCGGTCTATCACAGCATCCATGCCTCACATCTGCTCAAACAGGAATGTGATCTGGTACGGCTTGAAGATCCTGCACTCCCCGCGGAAGAAGCGGTCTTTTCCATTGTTGCCGCAATGGGACTTCAGGGGCTCCGCAAGGTACGCCCGGAACTCGGCGAATCGGTCATGGTCATGGGACAGGGATTACTGGGAATCTTCGCCCTTCAGTGCGCGCGTCTTTCCGGCGCATTCCCGCTGATTGCGCTCGATTTCAACCCGGCACGCCGCAGGCTGGCACTGGAACTCGGCGCGGATTACGCATTCTCCCCCGACGAACCGGAGCTGGAAAAGCGGATCATGGAGCTGACACGCGGCGGCGTCAATGCGGTTGTGGAAGTAACCGGAGCTCCCGACGCAATTAAACTCGGTCTCCGCTGTATGGCTCCGATGGGAAGAATCGCGCTCACGGGCTGTTCCCGCTCTCCGACTTCCGAACTGGATTTTTACCATGCGGTCCACAAGCCGGGAATCACTATTATCGGAGCACATAATTTTGTCCGTCCGAAACAGGACAGTCGGCCGGGATACTGGACGATGCGCGACGATATGGCCATGCTTCTACGCTGTTTTTCCGCCGGACGCCTCAAGACGCGTCCATTGATCACGGAACGGGCAAAACCGTCCCGGGCACCGGAAATCTATAACCGTCTGGCGGAAGGTGACCCCGCCATGCTCGGAACGGTCTTTCAATGGAATTAACACAAGAACAATAACGGAGGATTGACAATGAAACTGCAAGGAAAAACGGCTGTCGTGACAGGCGGAGGCGGCTGCATCAGCGCGGAAATCTGCCGGAAACTGGCAGAACGGGGCGCCACAGTCGCGGTAATCGACATTCGCGGAGAAGCCGCAGCCAAAACAGCGGAAACCATCCGCGCTGACGGCGGCAATGCCGTCCCGTTCCTCTGCGACATCACCGATTACTCCGCCGTACAGACTCTGATGGACGATATTGCCGCCCGGTTCGGCGGAATCGACATCCTTGTCAACACGGCGGGCGGCTCCGCCCGCGAAAAATGCCGGAAATTCCACGAACAGGAGATCGACGTGATCGAAAGAGTTTTGAAAATGAACCTGAACAGCGCGATCTACTGCACCCGCGCAGTCGTCAACCGCATGATCGGAGCGGGATCCGGGAAAATCATCTTCATCGGCTCCTCTGTCGGAATCGGCGGACTCGTGAACTGCGTCGATTATGCAGCCTCGAAAGGCGCGATCTTTTCCCTCGCCAAAGCGCTGGCAATGGAACTCGGACCTTATAACATCAATGTGAACTGTGTCTCTCCGGGAATCATACCGCGTCCGGAAGAGGCGCGCGCACACGGCGAACTCGCGGAAAAAACCGCACGGGAAAAAAGCTGGTCCACCCGGATCGGACGCCCCGGCGACATCGCCAGCATGGTCGCCTATCTCTGCTCGCCGGAAGCGGATTATATTCTCGGACAGAATTTCATCGTTGACGGCGGACGCACTCTTGGACTGAAAGGAAACTGAATATGAAAGCAATCCTGGTTGATGAACGGCAGAATCTCTTCTGGACGGATGTTCCGGATCCGGTTCCCAACGAAAACGAGGTCCTGATCCAAATTCATGCGGCGGCACTGAACCGCGCCGACTTGCTTCAGCGTGCAGGAAAATATCCGCCTCCTCCGGGCTGGCCGGAATGGATGGGACTCGAAGCAGCCGGGATCGTTCTCCGTGCCCCCGCGAACAGCCGGTGGAAGCCCGGAGACAAAGTTTGCGCACTCCTCGGCGGCGGCGGATACGCGGAGAAGATCGCCGTCCCGCAGGATATGGTCCTTCCCGTCCCGCGCGGTCTTTCCATGGTGGAAGCCGCCGCTCTGCCGGAAGTATTCGCCACCTCATGGCTGAACCTCCGGTATGAAGCGGATCTGAAACCCGGTGAAACGGTCTTCATTCAGGCGGGGGCCAGCGGACTCGGCATTGCTGCGATCCAGACCGCAAAGCACATGGGTGCAACCGTCGTAACGAGCGTCGGATCGGACGACAAAGCGGAGTTTGTCCGCAAACTCGGTGCGGATGACGCAGTCAATCGCAGAACAGAAGACCCGTCGGTACTCTTTGAACGCCACAGCGTCAACGTCGCGCTAGACTGCGTCGGCGGCTCTGTGCTCGGCGGCTGCATCGGGAAAATGGCGGTCGGCGGACGCTGGATCCTGATTTCGACTCTCGGCGGCGAAACAGCGGAAATCCCCCTGCGTCCCATCCTCAAACGCGCAATCACGCTCAAAGGCAGCACGCTCCGCAGCCGCACGAACGAAATGAAAGGAAAGATTCTCGCGGATCTGGAACGGGAGCTCTGGCCCGCGATCACTGCGGGAACAATCCGCCCCGTCATCCATGCCGTACTGCCGGTCGAACACGCCGCCGACGCTCACGCCATTCTGCAAAGCGGAAAAAATACCGGAAAAGTCGTACTGACGATCGGACACTGACATGCTTCGGTTCTCCGGCGGAGTGCCGCGTAAATACCGCCTATGGTTCATGCTGTTCTGCGGCACGGCACTCTATTTCTTTGCAAACGTTCAACGGGTGGCAATTCCCGGCACGGTATTCAATCTGCTTCAGGAACGCCTGAACGTCTCCGCTCCGTGGATTACGGGACTCGGCTCCGCATTCATGTACATCTATGCGGTCAATCAGCTGTTCATCGGACTGCTGGTCGAACGCTTCGGAGGCACGCGGGTCATCTCCTGCGGAGCCTTGCTGTTCTGTGCCGGTTCTCTGCTGTTTCCATGGTCGGATTCCCTGCCGATGCTCTATTTCAGCCGGGCTCTGACAGGACTCGGCGCAAGTGCGCTTTATTTGAGTCTGATACAGGAGACCATCCGCATTTTCCGCAACAGTTACAGTCTTCTGATCTCGCTGGTCATCATGATCGGTTACGCAGGCGGAATCACGGCAAACGCCCCGTTTGCGCTCTGCGTCGACCGCTTCGGGCTCACTCCGGTACTGTACACGGCTGGCGGAATATCCGTGTTCTTTTATCTGCTTTATCTGCTGACCGCCTCCACGCTGAAACCGCCGCCGGTCCGGACAGACGCCACACTCCGTTTTGCAAATTTCACCGACGTGCTCAAAATCCCGCACAACCGCTTTCTGTTTCTGTTCAGCGGAATCAACTTCGGGCTTTACTATGTTCTTCAGACGGTGATCGGTAAAAAATTTCTGGAAGATTTCTGCTGCTTTGCACCTGATCCGGCGGCATGGGTGCTTTCCCTGATGGGTACGCTTTCGGCGGTTTCCGGACTCCTGCTCGCCATACTGAGCCGCTGTACGGGGAACCGGCGGCGGATTTTCTGCCGCATTGCGGGAACAATGTGCGTCACGGCTTTTTCCGTCCTGACGATTCTGCTGCTGTGTGACATACGGACCGGCTGGATCGCCGTTGTGTTCTGCCTGTTCTCTCTGACCGCCAGCATGTCGACGATCACGATTCCTCTTCTGCGGGAAACGAATACGCCGTCTCTGAGCGGACCGGCGATCTGTTTTATGAATTTCAGTTTCTATCTGGCAGTGGCATTTTTCGGCAATCTGACCGGATTTCTGATGAACTGTTTCCCGCCGGAATCCCGGAACGGCGCCCTGATCTACGGCAGAAACTCCTATCTCGCGGTCTTTGCGGTCCTGACACTGTTCGCCATTCCCGTTTTCCTCTGCTCTCTGCGCATGCGGGAAACAATGGGGAAGCAGCAATTCCTGAAATAATCCGTTTTTTTTCTTTTTCATACTGTAAAAAATTAAATTCCGATGTATCTTAAATATGAAAATACAGGAATGACAGCAAAATCAATCAAGGAGAACGGTTTTATCATGCTTCAGCTGCTCGCCGCCACCGGCAACCAACACAAGATCGTGGAATTCAGAACACTGCTTGCGGATTTGAACAGCCGCGTCAATATCGTAACTCCGGACACGATCCCGTATTTCCCGGAACTGATCGAAGACGGCAAGTCGTTTGAAGAAAATGCGGAGCGGAAAGCCGAACAGGCATCCGCCTATGCCGATATGGCGGCATTCGCCGACGACTCCGGTCTCGAAGTGGAAGCTCTGAACGGTGCCCCCGGCATCTATTCCGCCCGTTATGCGGGCGAAGGTGCGACCGATGCCCAGCGCATCGAAAAACTGTTGAACGCCATGAAAGGACAGACCAACCGTAAAGCCCGGTTCGTCTGCGTGATTGCGATTGCCTACCGCGGCGACGATGTGGCGCTGTTCCGGGGTGAAGTCCGCGGAACCATCGCCGACGCCCCCCGCGGAACCAACGGTTTCGGCTATGATCCCGTCTTCATCCCGGAAGGTTACGATAAAACATTCGGCGAGCTTCCGAAAGAGGTCAAAGATGCCATCAGTCACCGTGCCAACGCCATCGGAAAAGCCGTAAAATTCATTCGCGCCGAACTCGACAGCATGGATGACTTTGAATTCGTATGAAAAGCCTGTTTCCCGCCGCTCTTCTTGCCCTGACTGTTCTGACCGTTTCCGCGGCGGAACAGCGGCTTTCCTTTGTCCGCCCCTCAAAAACCGGCGATTTTTTCAATGCGGAAATCAATCTGGCTGCACAACGGGAATATAAATTCATTCTTCCGGGGCCCGGCAAGCCCGTGGAAAAACAGGAATCTCTGACAGCGACATTTTTTGCGGATCTGAAAGTTCTGGAGGTCGACCGGGCAGGCAGTCCGCTCCGTCTGGAACTGCGGATCAGCAGCGCGGGCGGCTTTCTCAACGGAAACCGTTTCGATTCCGCGCTTCTGAACCGGAAAACGGTGATCGCCGATCTCCGTTCCACCCCTGCCCGCTTCACCGACAAAGCAACCGGTCAGGCGGTCGCTCCGTCGGCTGCCGCGCTTCTGGGCGCAGTATTCCGCCCGCCGACGGGCGACACGCTTTCCAACACACTCGGCAGCTCCGCTCCGCTGCAAATCGGTTACAAATGGAACATTTCCGCTCTTCCGGTTCTGCAATCCCTGCGGAAACGCGGACTCGTTCTGTCCCCGGATTCAATCACAGCGCAGGCAAAAATCGCGGAAAAAGAGAATTACCGGGGAATCGAAACCTGCCGGGTGGACGTCGATATTGCATCAAGCGGAGTTTCCACACTGGATTTCCGTCTCCGCTCCTCGGTATGGGTCCCGCTGGATCCGAAGCGGAATATCGTCCGTACGCTCCGCACCGGCGTGGAAGTCGTTGATACCGTTCTTCCGGGAGACAATCCGCTGGCGGCGGGTTCTTCCGTGCGCGTCATATCCAAAGAGAGCCTGGAAGCGATCCTGCTTCCCGCGCAGGAAAAGAAAGAACTTCCGAAAACGGGTTTCTGGACGGATTTTATTCTCCGCTGAATGCAGGAGAATCATTGAAAAAAAGCAGAATCGTGCTATATTACTTTTCTGGAATAAAAAAAAGATGAAAAATTTATAGTATTTCGGGTTATGCTTCCATAAAAAACGTTTGTAAAATGGAAAAGAACCTGTATATTATAAGTCTTTTATTGCCGCCTGTGACGAAGAATGCAGCGACCACAGGGCGGAAACGCGGAATATCGGAGTCGGTATTCCATGTAACAAACTGGACCAAAGCAGGAGATGAAGGAAGTCCACTATGGTAAAGATCAGACTGAAAAAGACAGGCGCAAAGAACTGGATCAGTTTCCGGATCGCGGTTTGCGATATCCGCTCTGCGCGCGACGGCTACATGGTTGAAGAACTCGGCTACTACGATCCGAAACACAGTGACGAAAAGATTGATGTCGAGCGTGCGGATTACTGGATCGCCAACGGAGCACAGATGTCCGAAACCGTCAAAGCAATTCTGAATCGTGCGAAAGCCGGCAAATCCAAAGTGAGAGGCGTGCCGGATGCCAAGCCGAGAAAGAAAAACTTCAAGAAGGGTGCCGAAGAAGCAGCCTCCTGAGTAGGAATGGAGAGTTGACGTGTTTTTTGATGCGTTAAAGAAAATATTCGGCGGCGGAAAATCCGCGGAAGGTCAGGCGTCTGCCGGATCCTCTGCAAAAAAATCCGCAGCCCCCGAACATGTTGCGACACTCAAGGATCTCGAAGGCTTTGTGGAATATGTGGTAAAAGCCCTCGTGGACGTTCCCGATGAAGTCAAGGTCACGACCGAAGACGGAGAGAACGACACCCGTGTGATCCGGATTTACTGCCGCAAGGAAGACACCGGCAAGATCATCGGCAAGAAGGGCAAGACGATCATCGCACTGCGCTCTCTCGTCGGCGGAGCCGCCGGACGTCTGCAGGAACGAGTCACAGTCGAGGTGGTCGACTGAGTCTGCGGTTTGACATCATCACTCTTTTCCCGTCGATTTTTTTCGGCCCGCTCGGCGAGAGCATTGTCGGCCGGGCGGCGGAAAAGGGTATTGTGCAGATAAACACCGTTGATCTGCGTGATTTCACGCATGATAATCACAGAACGGTGGATGATAAGCCTTACGGAGGCGGAGCCGGTATGCTGATGAAACCGGAACCGTTGTTCGAGGCGGTGGAATCTTTGAAAACTGAAAAGACAAAAGTGTTGCTCACGTCACCTTCCGGTGAGCCGTTCACTCAGAAAATGGCGCACGAACTGGCGAAAGAGGAACATTTGATTGTCATTTGCGGACACTATGAAGGAGTTGACGAACGGGTTCGTCAGGTTTTGGTTGACCGGGATATTTCGATTGGAGATTATGTCCTGACCAGCGGAAATCTTCCGGCTATGGTGATTGTCGATGCTGTGACCCGTTTGCTGCCGGGTGCGCTGGGTTCTCCGGAATCCGAAATCGACGAATCGTTTGAAGACGGACTTCTTGAGTATCCGCAATATACGAGACCCGCGGAATTCCGCGGCTGGGCCGTGCCCGATGTTCTGCTGTCCGGCGATCATAAAAAGATCGCCGAATGGAGACGCCGGGAATCTGAAAAACGGACCGCCGCCATCCGTCCGGATCTCCTGAATTAGAAACAATTAAACACTCCCCGGAGGATGAAAATGAACAAGATTATCAATGCTATCGAAAAGAAGCAGTTGAAAGACAAAGTAACGGACTTCAAGATCGGCGATACCGTCAAGGTTTACACCAAGATCGTTGAAGGAACCACCGAGCGTATCCAGATGTTTTCCGGCATCGTGATCGCCAAGAACGGATCCGACATCCGTGAAACCTTCACCGTCCGCCGTGTCTCTTTCGGCTATGGCGTTGAGCGCGTATTCCCCCTGCATTCCCCCCGCGTGGACCGCATTGAGGTTGAACGCAAAGGCCGCGTCCGCAGAGCGAAACTCTACTACCTGCGCGACAAAGTCGGTAAAGGCGCGAAAGTCAAAGAACAGCTCCGCTTCACCGAGAAAGCCGCAAAACCGGCTGCCGCTCCCGCTCCGGCTGTTGAAGCCCCTGCTGCGGAAGCTCCGGCCGCGGAATAAGCGGTTTGACAAAGACGGAGGGAGCCCCATGTCCGGATTTCTCTCCGCCTCCGATGAACTCCTCGTTTTCGAATCTCAATTCTGGAACGGGGAGTTTTCTTTTATTGCGGGAATTGATGAAGCCGGACGCGGCTGTCTGGCGGGTCCGGTCGTTGCCGCGGCAGTCGTCTTCACCGACCGCACCCGCATTCCCGCCGGACTGAACGATTCTAAAAAGCTCACGGAACACCGGCGGGAGGAACTGCGGGAACTTCTCCTGACGGAGCCTTCCGTCAAGTGGGGAATCGGCGAAGTCTCCGCCGAAGAAATCGACCGCACCGATATTCTCCGGGCGACCTGGAAGGCAATGGCGCTGGCGGCGGCACAGGTGATCCCTCCGGCACAGTTTATTCTCGTGGACGGCAATCCGGTCCGCGGTCTCCCGCTCCCGTCTCAGAATATCGTAAAAGGCGATGCCCGCTCCGCCTCCATCGCGGCGGCAAGCATTCTTGCCAAAACGCACCGGGATCACCGGATGATCCATGCCGCCGGTCAATATCCCGGTTACGGATTCGAAATTCATAAAGGTTATGGAACGGAACTGCATCTGAACGCCTTGCGTACGCTCGGCGCCACACCGCTCCACCGCAAAACGTTCGCGCCCGTCCGCGACCTGCTTTTCCCGCCGGAATTCACTCAGCAGGATTTGTTCTGACAAAAAAACCGGATACGCTCCGCAGAGAAACGGTATCCGGTTTTCCGTAAAAACTGCAAATTACATGCGGTCAAATACCCGCACATGATCCACTTCGAAATAATCCGGAAGCACGGCCTGTTCCAGAACCGGAGCAGGCGTTCCGGCTTTGTGACCCGTCCCCGCACTCATGAAGCCGGGACCGCGATACCCATGACACTCCGTCGAAACCAGAATGAACTGTTCCACCTGGGAAACGGGTCCGACGGCAACGCTCCCCTCTCTGAGCCAGCCGCACCCCTCTTTCTCCAGGACAAGGTGCTTTTCCGCTTCACGCTCCGGCGGCACGACTTTGCCGATCAACCGTCCGTCAGCATAGAAATCGTATCCGTCAGGACTCCAGTCAACCGCATAATAGTGCCATCCGTCCGCCGTTTCTTCGTAATCCCAGGAAAAATGTCCGGAACCGCGCGCATCCTTGCCATATCCGCCCCAAAGATTGCCGCCGATCATCTTGCCGTCAAAATGCTGACGGTAATTTTCCATGATGTCGCACTCCACCCCGGCAAACCGGGCATCCGGGTGCGAACCGACTCCCGGCGCCTGAAGCCAGAACGCCGCGTGCCAGCCGCGGTTCTTCGGCAGACGGCAGCGGATTTCATAAAAACCGTAGCGGTGCATGAATTTCGGCTCTTCCAGTTTGCCGAACGGCCAGAAGCCGCCGGAGTCTTTCGGAGTATCGTAAGTAAGCGATCCGGTCTGAAGATGAGGCGAATAGAAATCATCGCCTTTGCGGATCATGTGGAGACGCAGATGACTCTCCCCGTCCAGCTCCACGCCCTCGGTCGTAAAGGTTTTGAGACGCTGTCCCCAGAAATTGAGCCGGAATCCCCATTTTGAGGTATCAAGCTCCGTTCCGTCGAATTCATCGTTCCAGACAAGTTTCCAATCCTTGTTTTCGGGCAGAAAACTGTCTGCATGACCATCCAGTTTAAATGTCTGCATTCTGATCTCCTTTTCATTGAATTGCTGATACTGTTTGCCATCAGCGCTTGAAACGGGTCAATTTCAAAAAATTGACTTTACCTGTTGTTAATCTTTTTTGTGCATCAAGACAATCTTGACACATCCGGAACGACTTTTTCCCAGAAAGTCGTAAAACTCAAGTTTTTAATCGTCCGTTACCAGGCCCTCCTCTGTGAACGTTACCGTCTTTTTGATATTCAATAAGAGCTCAAGTCGTTCTATTCAGGTATTTGGAGTTTTGGTTCCCGCTCCGGTTTGAAGTATCCTGCAGCTCTGGCGGACCAGTAAGCTCCAATCAGCGTGTAATTGGCTCCCGGCCAGCCTCTGGCACCGAGACGCACGATGTCGCGGCGCAGATCCTCCTGCCGTTTCAGAGAAAACTGCCAGCCCGGCATTTTCAGTTGTCCTCCAACGATTTCCGCAAGATCCCGGAATCGGGCTTTCGCGTAAAACGGCGATTCTTCCGCAAAGCTGCAGAGGGTTCGGAAAACATCCAGAATCCGTTTTCCTTTTTCCGGATCCTTAACTGTTTTTGCGGCAAGCTCCAGAGCATGGGCCTGCTGAAGAACGACATAGGCGGGAGAGCGGGCATGGCGCGGCTTCGCTTTCTGTTGTTCTTCAATCCATTTTTCCGTTCCGGTCAGTCCATTGTCGAGATATTTCAGAAAAAGGTCATAATACGTTCTGTTTCCGGAAACATCCCAGGCAGCAGCATAAATCATTGCCAGACGCAAGGTGACATAGGAGGGGGTCGGTGAATACATTTTTGCCACGCCGCGGTCATCGGGAAGCCCGTAGGCGAAACGGAACGAGTAGTTATTTTCAGGAGAGATTTCCCGGATCATCTTGTCGGCAACCGCACAGAGAATGGAACGGATCTCCGCTTTTTCCCGTTCCGACGACAGGGAAGAGCAGTAATAACGCCAAAACCCGTAGACCGCATTGGTATACTGATCGCGGGAGGTTCCGGCAAAGATGGTTTTCCCGTCTTCATGGCAGACTCCGCGGGCGATGAATCCAGGCTCTCCGTGAGCGGTCGCGGCGGAGCGGAGCCCTTCATAGGCCATTCTCGCCTGCCGGCGGCAGGAGGAATCGCCGGTCGCCGTGTATTTGTCGCACATGGCGGCAAGGAGAGTTCCGGTGAAGAGAGAACAGTCTTCCGTCCCGCTGCCGCCGCCATGCAGGTTGTAACCGACGCTTTTTTCATCGCCTTTCTTGTAGCCCTGGGTGCGGTATTCTCCTCTCCGGTACTGCTCCCGGGTCGGATAACTCCGCAGTGGCGGGAGCTTATGGAGCGTTCTCCCGTAGAAAAGTCCGGTTTTCGGAGATCGGAAGTTTTTTGCGGAGTACTCCCATAGACGGTTGATCCGCTGTTCCAGTTCGGCATTGTCCTGCGCGGAAAGAGATGTCATGCAGAACAGAATCAAAATAAAGGAATGGAATAAATGTTTCATGATAAGAGTTCCTTTTCAGTAAGCGTTTTGATAATTTTCCATCCGGAACTGTCCGGCAAGAGTTGCAAGCCAGCTGTTGAGTTTCAGCCAGTCGGAACGGACGATGCTGTGGGAAGCGCCCTGAACGTGTCCGTCGGCAAAGAGCCCGTTGAGTCTCGCCTTATGGCGGAAATGGTAACCGGCATTCGAACCAGTCGATGGATTATAGGCTTCTTTCCCGGCATTGGTTCCGGTGTGGTAGATGGAATCCATCAGCATCCAGTAGGATGATGCGTGCTTCAAACGCCGGGTGTCGAACCAGCATCGAGGAGAAGAACTGCCACTGACACTTTCACTCCCCCGGGGATTGCCATGAAAAGCGTTGTAGGAACTGCCGAGGTTCTGCATGACGGTTGAGCCGTAGATATTGCTGGAGTATTTCGGTGAGAGGATCGCCGGACAAGAGAGATAAGCAGGCATCTTGTTCATGGGGAAAAACTGCGCTCCCCATTGAATCTCCTGTGTGGCGCACTTGGAAATCGGAATAATGCCGTCGCTTTCGCCGGCGTAAAGCGCATAGAGCTGAGCGACCTGCTTCTGATTGTTCCGGCAGGAAATTCCCAGCGCGGCCATCCGTGCAGAATGCAGGGACGGCAGAAGAAGACTGGCAAGTATGGCGATAATGGCGATCGTAATGAGAAGTTCTGTCAGGGTGAAGTATATTTTTCTCATTGTTTTTCTCCTTTCCGGGGATACCAGATTCCATAACGGTGACGCAAACGATGGTTGGCGTTCGTACCGGACCAGATGGAGCAGCTTGTCTTGCCCCGGACGTCAGTGTCGTTGACTTTGATATCCAGTCCGAGAATGTTTGCGGAGGACATCCCCAGTTCGCGCCATGGAATCCGGACTTCGGCATGATAGCCGCGGGGGAGAGCACGGATTTTACTTTGTATGGCGGAAGCGTTCATGCCGGTTGCGCTCTTGTACTCCGGAAGTCCGTTCGAAGAGCGGGGAGCGAGAAAAAGCCGGCGAACCGTTTTCCCTGCGTTCCGATTTTCCGGATCGGAAAGCGGAGCGGAATCGAAGAAGAGTTCGATGGAATCGCCTTTCCAGGGAGCATCGGCTTTCCTCGGTCCGCGTTCCGGATCGTCAACGGAGATGTCAAGATGAAGCCCGTCCGGTCCGGAGGTGGCGCGGAAGGAAAATCGCGGGGCGCGTCCTGTTTCGCCGTCCCGGATGAGCTGTCTTTGAAAAGCGGGAAGGAGTATGGCGAAATTCCGGTCGCCGTCGGAAAGATAAATGATTGTTTTTCCCGGCCGTGCCAGTTCCGCATTCGGGAAACGGAGAATCGTTTTCCCGTTGATTTCCAGATCCGCATACTGCGGTGTATCCGAAAAATCCGGTCGGATCACGGCATGGATTTTTTTCGGTGCAAGGTTCTGAACTTCCAGGACCAGAACTTTCTTTTCCTTGTCCGGAACCGGAAAGGCGGAGAGAATCCGGAAGGAACGTTCCCCGGTCAGTTCCGCCTGTTTCAGAATCGCCCGGAGGTTTTTCCCGCGCAGGAAAACCGGATATTCGGAAAGGGAAATGTCTCCGGAACTCTTCAGCGGATTCAGATACATATCGAGCCGTTCATAGTCACCTTGAGGCAGGTGTAACGTGAACTTCTGGGCATCAGGCGCTTTCCAGAAGGCCGCGAGTTCTCTGCCGTCGTACATCCGGTAGAGATAACCGGTCGCGCCGGAGGGCCAGTCAAGCCGTTTCAGAACGGCTGCTCCGTTCAGAAGATGCGAAGCGATGCTCTGCCCGGTATAGAGATCATGGGGAATATAGCCCGAATACGCCAGATAGTCGCCGAGTTCCCAGTGCAGCGCGAGTTCATTCTGGAAGAACTGGCCACTGTGGACCAATATGGACCGGGCAACCCCTTCCCCCAGATCAATCAACGTGCGGCGGAGCAGATGCTGCGCATGAGAGGCGCGGCCGGCAACAGCGTAATTCGCACTTGCAGCTGGACCGATATAGTGGAGTTCCGTATTCCAGATCGGGAGATTCGGCGCATAGAGACCGATCAGGTTGCGCAAACTCCGGATAGCGCTTCGGGCGGAAAGCGGCGAAGAATCCAAAGGAGAGGCATAGGGATGAAAACTGAGAGCGTCGCAGTATTTCAGGACGCCGCTTTTGCCCATGTCGGTTAAAAACTGATCGACTTTTCCGCCATAGTCGGTGGTGATTCCGCCGCCGATGATGAGAGCGGCGGGATCATTCCGTTTGATGATTTGAGCGGCACTTTTCAAATACGGGATATATTCTTTCGCACTGGGAAGAGCGATGTTCGGCTCGTTGGTAATCTCGTAAGCTGCAATTTTCCCTCTGTAGCGGGAGGACATGGCGGCGGCAAAGCGTGTCCAGGCAACAGGATCGGGAGAGACGCCGTCCCAGAAGCCGTTCATTTTGTGAATGGTTGTCGCCGGAGATTTCAAAAGCCAGTCGGGAAGAGGGGAATAGACCCGTTTTTTGCTCTCCTTGTCGCGCAGATAAAGCATGTTGCCGAATACCGGCATCAGGGCAAAGCCGTTCCGGTGAGCAAACTGAAAGCGGTCGTCGGAGAGAGACCAGTCGAATGCTCCCGGCTGCGGTTCTATCACTTTCCATTGCAGTCCGCCGTCATGAAGACGCAGGAAGACGATTCCGGAACGTTTCAGGAACTCCGCGAATTCCGGATCACCGCCGCCGTTCATCGTCCGGAAAGAGTTCGGAATAACCCCTCTGACAGGAATGCCGAGATCACTGTTGACGCCGGTGGAGAACTCCTTTTTCGGATCAACGGTTCGATTCTGCGGACGGGGAACCTCGGTAAAGAACCAGTCGCCGAGCCCCTGGCGGAATCCGCCGCCTTCCAGAATTCCGGAAAGACGGAAATGTCCGAAACGCCGCGTGCCGGTATCAAGTGGAACGGAGAGCGTCCGGTTCGGAGGAACGGTTCGGGAAATTGTCTGTCCGGGAAAAACGATTTCCGGCATCAGCGTATCCCGGATTTGGAGACGGGACTGGATCGGGCTCGCCTGATCGGTATAGTTGACAAGTTTCAGTTCGCAGGAGAGCGCTTCTCCGGGAAAGCGGACCCGCAGATCTCCGCAGATTGCGCCTTCGACCGGAGCGGAAGGTTTATATGGAGCCGGCGAATTTCCCTCATTGATCTGGAGAGCGTCAAGCCAGACGGAGGCAGTGCCGGATTTTCCGTTCAAGCCCCAGCGGAAAAGCGTAAAGTACCAGCTCCGCTTCCCTTTTGCGGTGAAAGAGAAGGAATACCGTTTCCATCCGGTCGTGGTCCTGAAGCTCCGCGCGGTGAACATCGACCAGTCACCGAAAGTGGGTGTAACCATCTCTCCGACGTACTGTCCGGCACGGATGTCAACCGGCTCGCTGCTTTTCATAAACCACGAGAACGTATAGACTTTTCCCGGAACGAGCTTATACTCCCGGCTGACCAGTTCAATCATGTCCGCTCCGGGATTGTCAAACCGGAGACTCTGTTTTCCATGGATTTTTTCCGCAGTGTCGAAAACCGGTTCCCCAAACAGTTTCGGTTGTCCCGGACGGACGAACCGCCGGATGCCGAACTCCGCGCGTCCGAGTTCGAAACTGGAGTTGCGGATCGGGTTGACATCCGCAGACAGCGTTCCGCCGATCCCCAAAAGAAAGAGAAGGAGACGATTCATCATTTTCCGCTCTCCCAGATGATGTCTTTGGCATAGAGTTCGTTCAGGGAATTCTGGAATAATCCGAACACAAGATAGAGTTTGCCAAGCGACAGCGTGGAATCCGGCGTCGCTTCCGGAACACTGAACTCAAACGAATACCGTTTCCACTCCTTGTCAACCCGGAAACTGACCGGTTTGAACCACTGTTTCCTGTTTTTCTCCCACGGGCTGGTCAGCTGAATCTGGGCGAGCCCCTCCCGATCCGCTTTGAACCATCCGGAGATATGACAGGTGGTTCCCGCCTTGAAATCCAGATTCCGGGTGTTGACGCGCAGACGATCGAATTTGGCAAGTCCGTTCCTCTTCGTCAGTTTGAGTGCTTTTCCTCCGTTCGCATGGTCGTGCGCCTTGACGATTTCGATGGTTCCGGCATCATCGTCTCCTCCGATCAGCCATCGTCTCTCCTTGACAAATTGCGAAGGTTTGGTACCGGTTTCCCCGTCAAACGAAAAAATGATTTTCCGGTTTTCCGCGCAGAGAGTGAGAGCCAGGACCATGAAAAGTGCCGCCGGAATCAGTTTCGTCATAATCGTTTTCCTTTCTTCAAAGTTTCCGTTTACTTTTATTGAACCAATTTCAAAAACATTTAATTTTGAAATTACCTTTATTTATTATACAACAGTTTCTTGAAAATAAAGAATGATATGTCTATATTATAATACGAATTTATAAAAAAACATAAGGAATCCTGAAATGAAACCGATTTCCGACCTGTCGCTGTTTGAACATCAGGGTTCACGGACTATGGAACGGACCGCAACTTCCCTGATCGCCTGCTCCGGAGCGCAGACGGATTCCTCCATTCTGAGCGTTCCCGAACATCTGCTGAAATCGGAACTTCTTTCCTGCCGCTATCTGGGAACAAGCAGACTCCGCAACCATTATTTCCAACGGCGGCGCAATCAGCAGTTTCTATCGCTGGAATACATCTATTCCGGAGAGATTTACATCCGGAGCGGCAGCAGAGCATACATCGCGGAGGCCGGCGATCTCTGTCTTCTGCACCCGCATTGCGACAACGATCTGCTGTATCAGCCCGGAACCGAATGCAGAAAAGCCGGTTTGATTCTCATAGGATCCCTGCTGCCGGAAATCATGAAAACTCTCCATCTCGACCGCATCAACACGATCCGCATGGATCCCGCCTTATGGAACAGCTCGTTTGAACGGATCAAAGACAATCTGCGGAGAATCATGGATCCGGCGGCAAAACGCAGACTCTCCGGTGAAATATTTGAACTGCTGAGCCTGATTGCCGATCTCCTCCGCATCTCTCCCGTCCCGCCGGAAACAGCGGAAATCCAAGCCTGTCTCGACGAACACTTCGCCGAGCCTCTCCGAATGGAACAGCTGGCAGCCAGATACGGCATGAGCCTGCCGACATTCAACAGCCGGTTCCGGGAAGCGTTCAACATGACCCCATATCAGTATCTGATCCAAACCCGGCTGCTCCATGCCGCACATCTTCTCGGAGAAAGCAACCTGACAATCAAAGAAATCTGCACCCTATCCGGTTACGGAAGCCCTTTTCATTTCTCCACGGAATTTTCACGCTTTTACGGCTGCTCCCCCCGTGAATTTCGTCGACGGAGTCGGGAATTCTGATTTTTTTTCCAAGAAAAAATTGATTTTTTTAATTTTATCTATTGATTTTTAAAAAATTTATAGTATAATTAATTAAGAAAGGAAGTATTGGAGCAACAGAAATGCGGCAGACAGAAATCGTCAAAACCTTGAGAAAGCGGATTACCGGCGGAGAATTCCCGCCGGGAGCAACGCTGCCTCTGCGCTCAAAGCTGCTGGAGGAATACAGCATCAGTGTGGCGACGTTCCAGAAGTGCATCAATCAACTGACGCGGGAAGGCTTTCTGGAATCGCGCGGCATCAAGGGAACCGTCGTACCGAAATATCCTCCGCATCTCTTCGATTATGCGCTTGTTTTCCCGGAGTCCCCGGAACAGACAAACGACAGCTTTTTCCCCGCTCTGCGGAATGCCGGAGAACAGTTTGCGGCGGAAAATCCCGGACTCCGGCTGCGGCATTACTTCGTCGGCGGTATGGAGCCGCATACGGGCAAAGATATGGAACAGCTGATCGGCAATGCCCGGAATCATCTGCTCGCAGGAATCATCTTTGTAAACTTTGTTCCTTCTGTGGAGATCCAGAAAGAGCTTCAACCCTGTCCGTGCGCCGTGATCTCCCGCCGCAAAGCCGATTCCAGCCATAACTATCCATCGCTGGAATTCGATGTGGAATCCCTGCTCGCGCAATGTCTGGCAGCTTTACGGAAACAGGGACGGAAACGCATCGCGGCACTGGTGTATCAGAATATTTCGGTCGAACGCCTGATCCGGCTTCAGAAACAGCTTGATCCCGGCCATCCGGAATGGCTGTTGGGAATTGATCACATTCACGGACGTGCGCTGCTGAACAGAAATCTTCTGAAACTGTTGTTCAAGCGCCCGGCAAACGAACGCCCGGACGCGTTGGCGGTCCTGAACGAAAATTTCATGCCGCTGGCAGTCGAAACGCTTGCCGAACTGGGCCTCGAACCGGGACGCGACGTAGCACTCGCCTCTCACTGCAACTTTCCCATGACAGGCACACAATATCCGAACGCGGACTACTTCGCGTATTCCGCACGGGATGTGCTGGAAACGGCGTTCAATCTGCTGAAACACGCGGAAAACGGAACCGTCGCCCTGATCCGTCCGAAATCTCTTGCAGAATTACAGAACCAATAACATAAAACAAAAAGGAAAACAACATGCGTCATTCCAGCAAAAACAGTTTCAACGGTCCGAATTTCCGGATTCCGGAAATGAACTCAACAAGATTTACCCTTATAGAGCTCCTTGTGGTAATCGCCATCATCGCGATCCTCGCAGGCATGCTGCTGCCGGCTCTGAACAAAGTCCGGAGCAAGGCGCAAAGCATTCACTGCACATCCAACCTGAAACAAACCGGAACCGCGCTTTACAGTTATGCCGGAGACAATGCGGACTTTCTGCCGAATCCCACAGCCAAACCGAATTCTTCCGATGGACGCAGCTATCACATGATCACAATCCGGCCGGAAACGCCCAGCAACATCGCCTCTTATCTCGGCAATCCATCCCCGTACCGTCCGGCAAACAATCCGCTGATCTGTCCCGTTGCACGCAACAAGATCGTCACGGTTCACAAAAACTGGTTTTGCACCTACAGTTATACGACTGTGGCAACCAATGATATGCAGAAAAAGAATCTGGCTTATCTGGTCTACACGCCTGCTCCCAGACACCGGACGCCCCAGCTTTCCTCCATGCACAACAACATGGTTCTGCTTTACTGTGCTCCGGCGAATACGAACAGTTATATCAGCAACAATATTGAAGGATATGCCAACAAAAGCGAAAATCCGAACGAAGTCAAGTCCTATGCGAAAACCTACCATGACCAGATGATCTCCCTGTTCAGTGACGGCGGAGCCGGCACAATCAATCTTCCGGCAATGCGGATCAATCCGCTGACCGGAGCTTACAATGCGTATTCCTGGAGCATCAAACGATGAAAACCGCTGTTTTTCTCACACTCGCCCTCTCGCTTCCGCTGCTTGCGGAAAATGCCGTCATGATTGATGATTTCGAGCACGGTATCAACGGCTGGAGCGGATATAAGGATGCGGCAAGCCAAGCCCCCGTATTTTCCCTTTCCGATGACGCCTTGCGCGGCGACAATGCGCTCAAAGTGAAATTCAACGGCTGCCGGCGTTATCAGGGAATTCAGTTTTTCAAAGCACCGCGCCTGCCTCAGGGCGCAAAAGCGATTTCCTTTCTTATCAAACCGCTCTCCGGTCCGCCTCCCGGCGATCTGACTCTTTCCGAGCGGAACAGCAGATACGGCAAAGACCTGGCAACCGCAACAATCCGTCTGGCGGTCACGGGTTCCGACTGGCAGAAAATCACGGTCCCGCTGAACACAATGAAACCTGCCGGACGGAACAAACGGGGAACCGTTTTTACATTCAAACCGGGAAGTCTCTATCTGCTGCGTCTCAACGGTGCGGTCTCCGACCAGCCCTCCTTTTTTCTGCTGGATGAAATCAAATGGGAGATCGAATAATGCGTTGTATTCCCGTCCTTCTTTTTCTCTTCTGCGGGATTGCCCTCCATGCGGGAGTGAACTTGTTTTCCGAAGACACCAGTTTTGAGACAGGAACACAGAATTTCCGCTATTACCGCTCCAATTTCCCGATCAGACAAATCCGGAACGACGCCGCACACGGAACCTCTTCCCTGGAAATCGACTCCTCCGAATCCTGGGCGCAGGGTCTCTGGATGTACTCCCTCAAAAAAAATACCGACTATACGGTCAGTTTCTATGCCCGCCGGGTTTCCGGCGGAAACACGTTCCGGTTCACGATGATTGACGTTGCCAGCTGGAAACAGTTCGGCGGCACGACAATCCGGCTGACCGACCGGTGGCAGCGCTATTCCTGCACGTTCCGCTGCGACAATGTCAATGCCGGGCTCTATCCGGCTTTTCTTCCGCTCGACTCCATGGTATTCCGTATTGATGCGATCCAGCTGGAACAGGGACGTTCCGCCTCACCCTATCAGGCGGGCGAACCGTTCAGCGTCTTTCCCTCCGTCAACGGTGCGGGAGAAGTGATCCATACCCCGGCAATCCCGGAAATGACGATTCATACCGGCAACGCGGAAATCTCCGACGACCGTCAGCCGCTGACACTCAAACTGACAATCCCCGGTTCCGGAATAAACCGGGAAGAGACGTTCCGGCTGAAACAGAATGAGACCGGTATCCTGCACTTCAGATTCCCGGAACTTTCCGCTCCGGGCTACTATCCTGCGGAAATACGGATCGTGGACCGTCAGGGCCGTATGGTCAAACAAACCGCCGCGCCTTTCGTCGTCACCGCTCCGTTTGCTCCTCCGGTCCGCAAAAGCTTTTTCGGCATGCAGGACAGCTCTCTTCCCCGTTCTCTTCTGCACCGGATCGGAGTCTCGCACCTCCGCATCGGAATTCCCGGATGGAAGGCGTTCGAACCGAAACAGGGCTCTTACCGTAAAACCGGAATAAAACTGCCGGAAGGATTCTTCCTGCTGCCCAATATCAATAAGGATTTCACTCCGGGAGAAGTCCCCGCATGGGGAACGAAACCGGACGGCAAACTGGCGGATTCCGAAAAGGCCAAACCGTTTCTGGAGCATATCTTCCGCTCGCTGAAAGGGAAAGCAGAGTATCTTGACTTCATCAACGAGCCGGACCTCTCGCTGCGCGGCATCCCCCGCAATGCGGAATATTATGCGGAACTTCTGAATACCGCGGCTCCAATCGCACGCAAACACGGGGTTAAACTCATGGTCGACGTCTCCGGCGTATCGTCGGATTTCTTTGCCGACGTTCTGAAACATGCACACGAATCCATAGACATTTGCGCCCCTCATCCCTACTGCTCGCCCCGGATCTTCGCAAAGGACGGCCGTTTCTGCGCCCCGCCGGAAAAAGGCGGATTCACGACCTCGCTTTCCCGCGCCGCCGGATTGAGCCGTCGGTACGGCAAGAAACTGGCAATCGGCGAGCTCGGTTATTCGCTGGAAGAAACGGTTCCTTTCAATGATCCGCTTGCCCACCGGATGGCGGCATATCTGGCGCGGATGTTCCTGATCGCAAGGACCTGTCCCGATTGTCAATATCTCATCTGGTTCCTCGGACTGGACAAATGGGAATCCGGTCCCTACTGTTATGGCATCTGGCGCACGGCAAACGGCATCCGTCCGCTTCCCGCCGTGGCGGCTTACGCGCAGGCTGCCCATGAAATTGATCTCGTGGACTCCGCCGAACTGATTCTTGACAGCGACATCAAGATCGTCCGGTACAAAAAGAACGGACAGACCGCCTATGCGGTATGGAATGCGGGCGAAAAAAACGAACCGCTCCGCCTTGACGGGCTCCCGGCGGAAAGCCGTCCACGTTCCATCTACGGGACTCCGCTGAATCCGGCAAAAGTGACTATTACGGAAAGCCCCCTTTATCTTTCGGAAACGCACCCGGATACCGTTCTTGCCTCTTTGCGGAAAAGTATCGACTCCCGGCCGCCGCTGACCGTGCGCGGTCATCTCCGCAACAGAAATACGCTGAAACTGCATTTCTTCAACCGGAATTTCCGCGACTGGAGCGGTTCCTTGTCCGTCCCTCCGCATCTTACGGGAAAAACACTGGATATCCCGCGGCAGTCAGCAGAAAGCATCACGGTGCCACTGAAAACGCCCCCTCCTGCCACGCTGCAGATAACGTTGAAAGGAACTGACGGCAGAATATTTGAAACTGCCGTTTCCCTGCCTGCCATGCAGAAAGTACACCGTCTGAACGTCGGCGATCTGCGGACGTTTGAGTTCCGCAAACATCCGGCATGGCAGGATGCAATCCGGCAGGACACGCGCGACCACATTTTCCCTCCGGATCCCTCCATCCCGTGGAGCGGACCGGCGGATCTCTCCCACCGGACTCTGATCGGTTGGGACTCCGGACATCTCTATCTGTTCAGTGAAGTGCGCGACGACACCCACAGCAATCCGTTCCACGGCATCGGCATCTGGAAAGGCGATTCCCTGCAGCTCGGTCTGGACACGTTCAACGATGCCGACGGCAAACTCGCCTACGATTCCGACGACTACGAGTTCACGTTCGCCAAAGACCGGAAACCGTGGGCGCATCATGCTCCGCCGTTCCGCACGAGTCCGGCGGAAACCGACGGGATCCATTCCATTATTACACGGGACGAAACAGCGAAAACAACCACTTATCGCATCGCCATTCCGCGAGCTCAGCTGGAACCGTTGAAACTGCGGACGGGAACCGTTTTCGGGCTGGCGCTCTGCATCAACGATGCGGATCCCTCAAAACCGCGGCGCACGATGGAGTTCGGTTCCGGCATCTCCGAAGTGAAATGTCCCGGACGATTCATAAAAATGATTCTGTGTGAATAACCGGGAAGTTTTCCCGGTTCTCTTACAGAAAAAGGTATTAAAAAACCACGGAGAGCGTTTCGTTCTCCGTGGTTTTCCGTATTATCGGCAGTCCGCCGCGTCAAACGCTGGCGACCATGTGGGAGAGCTTGGCTTTGCCAAGCGGATAAACTTCAAATCCGATCTCAAACAGTTTCTTGTGATCCAGAATATTGCGTCCGTCGAAAATGAATGCGGGCTTCTCCATCGAATCGAAAAGTCTCTTGTAATCCAGCTCCGCAAAACACTTCCAGTCGGTGATGATCGCAATCGCATGAGCGCCCTTCGCGGCCTCGTAAGGATCGTCGCAATACTCAATACGGTCCTCATAGCCCGCCATATCCAGCCGGGCATTCGGAAGAGCCTGCGGATCGTGAATCGCCAGTTTTGCATGTTCCTCGATCAGCATTTTGGAAATATAGATCGCAGGAGATTCCCTGGTATCTCCGGTATCCGCCTTGAACGCAAAGCCGAACAGCGCAATCCGCTTGCCGGAAAGCGTATTGAACATCGCCTTGGCAATCCGGTTCGCAAAACGGCGCTCCTGATAATCGTTCATCAGCACGACCTGTTCCCAGTACTTCGCGACTTCATGCAGATTGTACTGCTCACAGAGATAGACCAGATTCAGAATATCTTTCTTGAAACACGATCCGCCGAAACCGACGCCGGGACGCAGGAATTTCGAACCGATACGCGAATCCATACTGACCGCATGGGAAACTTCGGCGACATCCGCTCCGGTACGTTCGCAAAGCGCGGAAATGCTGTTGATTGAGGAAATACGCTGGGCGAGCATCGCGTTTGAAACGAGCTTCGACATTTCGCTGCTCCAGACATTCGTCGTGAAGATCCGTTCCCGCGGCACCCAGTTTGCGTAAACGTCAACCAGAGCCTGCATCGCCTCGTGACTGTCGGGAACCGTCATGGAACCGATCAGCACGCGGTCGGGCGACTCCAAATCCCGAATGGCGGTCCCTTCCGCAAGGAACTCCGGGTTGGAAAGAACGTGGAATTCAATTCCGCGCGGATTGGACTGAAGAATCCGGTGAATCGCTTCCGCGGCACGAACCGGAAGCGTGCTTTTTTCCACAACGATCTTGGAGGAATCCGCATGTTCGGCGATCAGACGCGCACACTTTTCCCAGTACTGGAGATCGGCGGCTTTGCCGGCTCCGGCGCCGAAAGTCTTCGTCGGCGTATTCACGCTCACAAAGATGATATAGGCGTCTTTGATTCCCTGAACGACATCCGTGGTGAAAAAGAGATTTCTGTTGCGCCCTTTCTTCACAACGTCCAGCAGCCCCGGCTCGTAGATCGGCAAGGAATCCGAGTTCCAGCCCGCAATGCGCTGCTCATTGATATCCGCCACAGTCACGGTGTAGTCCGGGCATTTCGCCGCAATCATCGCCATCGTCGGCCCGCCGACATATCCGGCGCCTATGCAAAGAATGGATTTCTTATTCATCCGCAACAACCCTCTCTCATATAAAGCTGAATTAATTTTCCGACATGTAGTTCGGAGCATCCTTGGACATAATAATATCATGCGGATGCGCCTCTTTCAAGCCGGAAGAACTGACGCGGATCACTTTTGCACGCTGTCTCAGCTCGGCGATCGTCTTCGTCCCGCAATAACCGAGGGAGTAACGGAGTCCGCCGGAGAACTGATGAACCACTTCCCACAGAGCTCCGCGGTAAGGAACCATGCCTTCCACACCCTGCGGAACAAGACGCTTGCTGTCATCCACATCGCTCTGACCGTAACGCTCGCGGCTGCCTTTGTTCTTCTTCATCGCTTCCAAACTGCCCATGCCACGGTAAATCACATAACGGCGGCCGTGGTGAATGATCTTTTCTCCGGGGCTCTCAAGGGTGGCGGCGAGCACGGATCCCATCATAACGGAAGTCGCACCGACGGCAAACGCCTTGGCAACGTCTCCGGACTGCTTGATGCCGCCGTCGGCAATCAGCGGGAGCTCATCTCCGAGAGCCTTACGGACCTGATAGACCGCCGAAACCTGCGGCGTTCCGACACCGGCGACTACGCGGGTCGTACAGATCGAACCGGGTCCGATACCGACTTTGACCGCATCGACTCCGGCATCCGCAAGCGCCTTCGCCGCCTCGCCCGTAGCGATGTTTCCTGCCACCACGTCGATATGCGGATAACGGTTCTTCAGCAGCTTCACCGTTTCGATCACGCCTTTGGAATGACCGTGGGCGGTGTCGATCACAAAAGCATCAAGCTCGGCTGCGGCGAGAAGTTCAATACGGCGTTCGTCATAGGGACCGACAGCAGCCGCAACGCGCAGACGGTGTTCCGGATCGCGGTTGTAAGCGGGGGCGTCGTTCTGGATCAGAGTCTTGACGTCGGAGAAACTGTAAAGTCCGGTCAGCCGTCCATCTTTGTCAACGGTCGGCAGCTTGCCGATCTTGTTGTCTTTCATGATCTTGTAAGCGGTCTGAAGCTCGGTTCCCTGCGGCGCTGTGACCACGTTCCGGGTCATGACGTCGGCAAGCCTCTGCGAATAGTCGGAAAGATACTTCACATCGCGGGCGGTAACGATCCCCACCAGTTTTCCGTTGGAGTCCACGATCGGGAAGCCGGAGAACGAATACTGCTTCTCCTCTTTCACGTTGAGCATCTCTTCGACCGTCTGATCCGGCGAGAAAGAGATCGGAGTGCGGATGAAACCGTTCAAATAATATTTGACCTTGCGCACTTCGTCCGCCTGCGCTTCCGGGCTGAGATTCTTATGGATCACACCGATACCGCCGAGTTTTGCCATGGCAATCGCCATTTCACTTTCGGTCACGGTGTCCATCGCCGCGCTGACAAACGGGATGTTCAGATGAATGTTGCGGGAGAATGATGTTTCAATGCTTGTCTCGTTCGGAAGAAAATCTGCGTACTGCGTCACGAGTGAGATGTCATCGAAAGTGAGGCCCTCGTGTTTGAAGGTCGCCATGAAGTCGTCCATAAAAGCATTGCCCATTTACTGTCTCCTTTTAAGATGGGCCGCATGCAATGCGGCAAAAAAGAATTAAGTTCCTTTTGCCTCTGAAATATAGCCCGAAACCTCGAAAATTCAAGTCTGATTTGCAGAAAACATCTATTTTTTCAAAAAATCGTTTGCAAACGGATAAAAGCAGGCTATTATAATGTACAGCTTACAGATCAATTTCAGGAAACAGGGGGAATTTTTATGAAACATCTGATCCGCACCGTTCTGTATGTTCTGCCGCTCGCTTTGGCGGCGCAGACTCCGACGTTCCGACTGACCGAGGGATTCCTGCAAAAAAAAGATTTTGAGGGAACCATCGAATACGCCAAAACCGCCGTCATCTCCTTTGAAGCGAAAGGACGGCTTGCATACGTCGCCTCGCCCGGACAGTACGTTCAGTGCAGCGTATTCGACAAAAACGGCGAACTTGTGAAAAAAGGCGATCTGCTGGCACGGCAGGATACCGATATACCGACCAGCGACGTGGAGATTGCGCAGGCGGAACTCGACCGCTCACGCGCCGTACTCAAGGACAAAATGCTGAATCTGGACCGCGACGCCAAGCTCAACCGTAAGGAAGCCGTCAGCGCACGGCAGTATCAGGAAACGCAGATGCTGTACGATACCGCCGTGATCGACACCCGGAAAGCCGAACTCTCGCTCCGCCGCGCACAGCAGGTACTGGACGCCTGTTACATCTGGGCGCCGTTCAATGCCATTGTCGAAGAAGTCTACCGCTCGGAAGGCGGAGCCGTTGACGTGGGCCACCCCGTAATGAAACTTTCCATGATCGACCCCGTCCGGCTTCAGCTCAAACTGTCGCCGGAGATGGCCGAGCAGCTCCCGCAGACTACTCAGGTGCTGGTCTACCCGCGCAACTCCAAAGATCCGGTCCCGGCATGGTTCTCCATTCAGAATCTTTCTGCGGAAAACCTGATCTGCTACGTTGCCAATCCGCGGATTTCCGATACGGTCCGGACTCCGTCCGGGAAAAAAATCCCGACGTTCGACCGTCTCACCACGGTCCTCTCCCTGCCCGAAAAAAAAGCGCTCGCTCCGCTCTGGATTCTTGACGAAGCAATTCAGCAGGACAAAGACGGTTCCTACGTCTGGCGCCTGACCGGAGTCCCGAACTCCAGTTTCGGCAATCTGATCCCCAGCATCACACGTCTGGAAAAAGTCCGCGTGGAGACATCGGAGCTTTATCTCCAGTACGGGACTTCGATCCGGCAGGGAATCAAGGCGGGAAGCAAATTGAAAGAAGGCGATATTCTGGCTGCCGATGTTCCCTCCACCGTCACGGATGACGGTCTGTCCGCTTACAGCCGCAAGCACCACCGTTTCCAAATCGGCGAAAAAGTCCGTGTGGTCCTCTTCACCGGTAATTCCGACCATGTCTTCCATGTCCCGCCCGGCGCAATCCGGACGGAAGGAGAGGAAAACTATGTGCTCGTAAAACAGGGCAGAGATCAGCGCAAAGTCCCCGTCTCTCTTCTGCGCCGGGTCGATTCCTATCTGCAGATATTTTCCGACAAACTCGCTCCCGGACAGGAGCTGATTCTCAAGCAGTAAAAAGCAATGCGCAGGAAGCGGCAAGCCGTCCCCTGTGCATATTCACGATCCAGCAGCCGTCACTGAAACACGGAGCTGCCGGCGGGAACCGCAAATTCCTTTTCGTTCACATACAGCATAAACGGACGGTTCGCCGTGACGTTCACGGTTCCGTTCTCACAGACCAGATCCGCAACGGTTTCACCGAACCGTAAATTCCGCACACCGACCGGACGCGCCGTCTTCGGCAATGCCCAGCGAACGGTATTCCGGAAAGCATCGACCGAGTGAATCCCGATCACATTCTCCAGATAGAGCCCGATCGGCGCAAGTGCGGACCATCCGCAGAAATCAGGACGGACCACACGGTTCGCCTCATCACAGGAGCGGGCGGGCTCCGGACGGTTCGGGTTATAGCACTCCCAGATCGTATGCGGTTCATACTCGCGGTACGTCCGGCTCATGTGCCGCAGAATATTCCTTGCGGTACGTTCCGCAAGTTCATAGTGTCCATACCGCTCGATCCCCTTGATCGCGGCGTATGCGGTCGGAACCCAGATGGAACCGCGCCAGTAATGTCCGGTTTCCGCATTGAAATCGGGATCGCTCCGGGAGAGCGACACACAGGGACGCTCTCCGCCAAGCAATGCGGAATCTTCCAGCAGACGGCACATCCGGTCCGCCTGTTCCGCCGACGCCATTCCGGACACCAGCGGCCAGAACGAAGCGGGCGTCAGCACTTTCATGAACTCGGAAGAGTCGGCATGAATGTCATAATAACAGCCGTCAGCGGGATCCCAGTAGAACGCATTGACCTTGTTCCGGAGCCGTTCAAATTCCGCGCGCCATTCCGACGCCATACGCTCCTCCCCGATGATCTCCGCCAGTTCCGCAATGCAATGCGCCGCCAAGCCCTGCTGGGCGATCGCATCAATCCACAGCATGCGCGGATGATTCGGACGTTCCTCCAAAGCATGTTCTCCGGTTCTCCCGCGCGGAGTGTTATCCATTCCGGAGCGTCCGCCCTCCCAGAAATACCCGTTTTCATGACGGATCCAGCAGGTCTGATTGCGGACGAACGGAACAGCCGTTCTCTCCGTCAGATTCTCCAAAGCACGGAAATGTCTCTGCAAATACTGTTTCTCCAGCAGAAGCTCCCGTACATGCTCCCGATCGCCGCTGAACAATGCATTGCGGTATTCGGTCCAGGCAAAAAGCGGCGGATTGTCAAAAATATGGATCCGCACCTGCGCCTCCCTGCCGATCACTTCTCCGGTCCACGCGGGCGCATTTTTCGTTATGATCCGGGGAAGCGTTTTACCGCCGTACAAGACATCGTAGAAGTTGTGCAGGGATTCCACTCCGGGGAAACGGGACTGCGCGTATTTACAGAACAACGCCATGAAGCAGGTGTCCCAAATCCAGATATCGGTATCGCAGAACGCCTCGTCCATGTAAGGCGTCTGCGGCATTCCGGGCAAGTCGATCAGGTGATCGTGCGCCAGTTCCCAGGCTTTCCAATACAATCCGTTCAATTCCGGCTCCCCGTCGTAAACGGGAACCGGAATCCGCGACCTCCACTCCTGGTCAGGAGAAAACAGCTTGCTCATTGTTTCACAATATCCAGATCGAATGAAAACTCATACTCTTTCTCTGAAACTTCATATTGCGGCAGAGTCTGCGGTCCGCAGGAACCGGTTCCGAGCCCGCGCTGAATCAGGTCAAGTGTGAGAATCGTCTCCTTACGCATTTTCAGCTCTTCCTTGTGATACGCGCCGAACAGATCGGCGGCGGTGTAGTGGCTGAGTCCGAATTCAAACGGTTTGGCGGCGGTGATCCGCACTTCGCATCCGGACGCGGAAACAGCCAGTTCCCGTGTATCGGTCCGGTTCCCGTTCTCCTGCGGAAGGATGTAGTTGAAATCGCAGTTCGCCGTCACAGTTGACGCGTAGGCGCCGACGCGGGCCGAACGGTTGCGGTCGATATAATTCTCCCACGGACCGCGCCCGAACCACTCGAAATTCTCAAATCCGGACGCGAGGACAGCAACGACGCCGATCCGCGGCAGACTCGGCATTTTCTCCGGAATCCGGTAACTCTGGTCGAATTTCAGCGATCCGTCCGCATTGACGGAAATCGTCTGAACGAACCCGATCGTTCCATACGACGGCTTTCCGGCGAACTCCCTGGCGATCCGGATGAATTCCCCGCATTTTCCGTTTTCCACGGAAACCCTGCAGGAAACCGGTTTCAGCGCCTCCAATCCGGCGGCAAGCCACTGACCCATCGGCTTGTTTTCCTGTCCGTTCCAACCGCGAATACCGTCATTGTCGGTACTTGCACGGAAAAGATTGCAGTCGAACAGTTCCCTGACCACCGTTTTTCCGTTGGCTTCCACGGAACCGGAACCGTCTTTGCGGTTGATCCGGAGAACGGTCTTCCCGACAATAAGCCGGAGCTCTTTCTTATGTTCCTGAATCTCATATTCCACGGGTTTCTTCTTTTTCGCGACGGATTTGAGCTTCGGAAGCACATCGGTCATCGCGATCTGGTCGAACGCGATGCGCATTCCGGGCGTCGCTCCCCACGGCTGTTCACAGTTCCAGAAGAAATCCACGTTCAGGAACGCCTCTTCGCCCGCATTCAGGGCAACCGGCTTCAGCGGAAGTTTCACAACCGTTTCCGCTCCCGGAGCGAGCCTGGCGAATCCGGTCAGCCGACCGCTCTGCACAGCGGCGCCGTTGATTTCCAGCGTCCACTTTCCTTCCAAGTCCTGCAAGGCGGTAAAATCGCGACGGTTGCGGATGCGGACTTTATACGCGGAAAGATCCTCCGCCGTAACTTTGACCGGCTGGGCAAGATGCTGAAATTCATACATCGCCGGATGCGGATTCTGACGGGCGTCCAGCATGCCGTTGCAGCAGAAATCGAAATCGTGCGACGTTTCGCCGAAATCGCCGCCGTAGCCAAGATGCTTATGGCGTCCACGCACCAGCCCCTGATCAATCCAGTCCCAGATAAAGCCGCCCTGAAGTTTGGGTCTGCTCCAAAAGAGATCCCAGTAATCGCAAAGCGAACCGGAGCTGTTGCCCATCGCATGGGCATACTCACAGGGGATGGCGGGACGCGTCCCCTCCGGGCTTTCCGAATAGGCTTCCAGTACGGAAGGCGCGGGATACATGGGGTTGAAAAACGCGTTGAAACGCGGATCGCCGCCGAACATGAGATCCCGCTGAATCCAGGTCGGTTTGAGATCGCCCTCATGATGAACGATCCGGGTATCATCAAGCTGCCAAATTGCATCAACAGCAGCCTCGTGGTTCTCCCCGCTGCCCGACTCGTTGCCAAGCGACCAGCCGAACACGCAGGCATGGCTGCGGTCACGCATCACCATCCGGGTCGAACGCTCCACAAGCACCGTGCGCCAGCGGGGATCGCGGCAGAGTGTCATATAATTCGCATGGCACTCAAAATTTGCCTCGTCAAGAATATAAATACCGAACTCGTCGCAGAGATCATACCAGCGGTGGTCATCCGGATAGTGACAGGTGCGTACCGCGTTGAAATTGAACTGTTTCAGCAGGAAAATATCTTTCCGCATACTTTCCATCGACAGCGTTTTCCCGGTTTCGAAATGGTGCTCATGACGGTTCACGCCACGGATAAGAACCCGTTTCCCATTGAACAGCAGATTGCAGCCGTCGAGTTTGATGTTGCGGAAACCGATGCGCTTCGACCGGCAGTCGATTACCTTTCCCCCGGCGTCGACCAACTCCACGGTCAGCTGATACAGCGTCGGGACTTCCGCCGACCACGGCGCGATCTTTGGAATCCGCGCAGTCTGCTCCGCCCGGTAATGATGAATGCGGTAACGACGATCGACCGTCGTCTCTCCGCTCCAGATAGTTTTCCCGGCGGGATCGTACAGCGTGGAACGGACCGTATAATCCTTCTCCGGTCCGCCGGTTGCCCGGAACGCCTCAATATCCATGCCGAGGTGAGTTTTCACGCACAGAATGCCCTCGCCCGTTGCAAGCTCAAGATCTCCGTTGGCAAAAATATCCTCAAAATAAGCGAATTCCGTGGAATAGAGATAAACGCTGCGGTAAATACCTGCCATCCACCAGTGATCCTGATCCTCGACATAGGAGGAATCGGACCACCGGACCACTTTGCAGACCAGTACATTCTTACCCTGCGGATCAATCAGCGGCGTCAGATCAAATTCGGAAGGCAGACGCGAATCCTTGCCCATTCCGACAAATTTTCCGTTGAGATAGACTTCCAGATAACTTTCCGCCCCGCCGACATGCAGCACGGTCCGGCGTTTGCGCCACGCCTTGGGCAGAGTAAACGAAAGCCGGTAAACGCCGGTCGGGTTGTGCTCCGGAACAACCGGCGGATTGTTTTCAAACGGCATCTTCACGTTTGTATAGATCGGTTTGTCGGACAACCCCTGCATGGTCCAGTTGGAAGGAACGGAAATGGTCCCCCACTTGGAATCCTTGTATTTCGGTTCCAGATACCGTTCGGAAACCTCTTCCGGCGAATCAAACAGGCGGAACCGCCATTCACCGTCAAGAGACATCCGCAATGCGGACGTTTTCCGTTTCAACGCACTTTCCACATCCGGATACGGGATTCCCGCCCCGTGTGCGGGCAGACGGTTGATCTGCGTTAATTCCGGCAACTCATACAAAGCCTTGGAAACCTGCCACATAACAATAGCCCTTTCTGGTTTTATGCTGTTGTTTTTGAAATAAATATAGCGCTCCCCCGGAATGTTTCAAGCTCTCCGGAGAAAGTTGGCAGAAATAACGGAATCAGAACAGAAACAGCAGCCAGCCGGCGGCGGCTGAGCCGATCAGCAGCCATACCGGACTGATCTTCCATTTCAGCGACACCGCCAGAACAGCCGCAAAGATCACGCATCCCTGCCAGCACAGCCCGAACGATTTACCCGGAGTCCAGAGGTTCCGCAGCGGCGCGGTAAACACCGAGGTCTCGGCAAAAAAGATCACCGCCGCCGCGATCAGTCCGAGCGTCGCCGGACGGATTCCGGAAAGGATCGCTTTCACCACCGGATTCTCTTTGAACATCTGCATGAAATAAGCGATCAGCGTAACCACGACCAGCGAAGGCGTCATCACGCCGAGAGTGCCGATCAAACCGCCGACCGCTCCGCCGAATACGCCGCCCAGATTCTGCAATCCGCATTGATAACCGATATAGGTGGCGGCGTTCAGACCGACCGGCCCCGGCGTCACCTGCGCAAGAGCCACAAAATTGGCAAACGCATCGTTCGTCATAAAATGCCAGTTATTGACAAGTTCCACCTGAAACAGCGGAATCATCGCGTAACCGCCGCCGAATGTGAAAAGCCCGATTTTGGCAAACAGCAGATACATCTGGAACAGAGTCATTTCTTCCCTTCCCCCGCGGCTTTCTTCAACCGCAGATACTGGATTCCGCCAAGCGCCAATCCGGCAACCGCCGCTCCGATGATCATGCCGACCGCATCCGCATCAAACAGCACCAGCAGCAGAAAACCGAGCAGAGCAATCACAATCGGAACCGGACTTTTCAGCACGGTTTTTCCCATCTTGATCACCGACAGCAGGATCAGAGCCGACACCGCGGCGCGGACTCCGAGAAAAATATGATCCATCACCGCATTGCCCGCCAGCTGGACCAGCAGTGCGGCGATCGCAATAATCACGATCACCGGCGGAAGCACCACGCCGAACGACGCGGCAAGCACACCGGCAAAACCGGCGGCACGCTGACCGATCAGAATCGCCATATTCACCGCAATGATACCGGGAACCGACTGCACAATCGCCACCACATCCACCATCTCCTCCGCCGTGACCCAGTCGCGGTCCTCGGCAAACTCTTTCGACATCAGCGGCAGCATGGTAAGCCCCCCGCCGACCGATACCGCGGAAATCTTGAAGAAAACAGAAAACAGCGTCCACAAACGCCCTCTTGCTCTCGCGGCAGTCATAATCAGTTGCGCGGCTCCACCTTAATGATGTTTTCCGCCTCCCAGAGCTCGCCGGGCTCCAGCGGATAAAGCCCCGTCACAGAATCCGGCAGACCGAGATTCGGGGAATCCGCCATCCAGCTCATCGGTTCGGCACAGAAAAAGTCCTCGTCGCCATCCCAGTTCCAAAGCGCAGTCTGGCGGTATTTGCGGTCGAATTCATAGATCACGCGAAGTCCGGCTGCCGGATGATCCAGCACCGCGCCGAGGAACGGTTTTCCATCCAGCGTATCCTCCACGAGAGGAGCCTGACGCGATACGGGAACGCGGTTGATGATCTTTCCCTGCCGGTAATTGTCGAACCCGCTCCAGCGCAGCCGCTTTCCGGTCAGAGTAAAATACTTCACCTTGTCGAATTCCCAGTAGAAATCATCCGTCGTCACCCGCACATTGCTGGAGCGGTACGCTTCGGGGGAACGTTCGCCGAGCGGAAAACGGAACGAGGAATGAAAACCGGCGGCAAACGGCATGACCGAACCGCTGAGATTGGTCACGGAAAGTTTCTGAAGCACACGGTCCGGCAGGAATGTATAAGTCAGGATCACCTCCATCTTATGCGGGAATCCGGCAAACATCGGATTCCGTTCATCGTAAAGATGACGCGTCCGCACAACGGCCTTCCCCTCCTCCTCCGAAGAGTCAAGGAACTCCCACGGATACCGCAGCACCACGCCGTGAATGTGATTCCCGAACCGGTTGTTGACCGGAAGAGTATAATCGCGTCCGCGCCATGAAAAACGCCCTTTGCGGATACAGTTCGGCGGAATCAGAACAGGGAAACCGTAAATTTCCGGCTGTTCTTTCAGCGCGTCCAGCGTCGGCGGTTCGCGCAGAATATTCAGTCCGCACCTCTTGTCTGTGAGAGAAAGCATGTTGGAGCCGACCGACAGGATGATTTCGGCTTTCCAACGCGGGGTGTCGATGACAACAAACGGTTCACCATCAATTTGAGTCTGAGAGATCATATTGCCGCTCCTGACGGATCACATGCCGGCGGCACGGACCCGGTAAAAATGATTAACCACCATATCATCCGGAATATTCTCGCCGTGCCCGCCGGTCTGTTCGTCGATCACATGATTGCCGTGATCGGGCGCCCAGACAACGGTCCGGTTCCGGGATTTCCAACACCGGTCCACATCTCCGGTCAACTGCTCAAAATAAGAAACCGCAAGCTCCAGCTGCCCGACGGATTCCGCCGACCAGGGACCCGTTTTATGGGACATGTGGTCATAATTGTAAAAATAACAGACGATCAGATCGTACTGCCCATCCTCGATCAGCCGCCGTGCGATCGAAAAAGAGATCGCATCGTTGCGGGTGGAATAATAATCGACCTTCCGATTCCGGAACACCGTGTCAATGCTGCACGAATTCACCGCGATGATCGCCACATTTTTTCCGGCGCCGGCAAACACATCGAACAGGGTCGGAATCTGCAAAACCGGCTTCTCATACTTCTGAATTCCGTGAACTTTCGGGGAAGCCCCGGTAAAGATCGTGGAAAAACAGACCGGCGTCACACTCGGCATGACCGAACTGGAAAGAATGCGGAATCCCGCAAGATTCTCCACCCGCTTGAGCAGATCCGGAAATCTGCGGCGATGCACTTCGCCGACCGCGTCCGGGCAGAATATCAGCGTTTTTTCATTCTTTCCCATGCCGTCCATCAGACGCTGTGCCTGGTCGACGACGGAAGCGATTTCCACTCCTCCGCAAGTCTCCGGCGGGGTCAGCCCGTGAAGTGCACAGACCGTCGGAGTCAAATCTCCGATGGAGTGATCCACGCGATACAGCTGTTCATACGACTGAAGCTCCTCCCGGCTGATCTCATTCATTCCAAGCCTCCTTATCTTTCCGTCAGGAAAGTTTTTCCATCAGCATCTTGAGCACCATCTGCGGATTCGCCTTGCCCCGGCTGGCTTTCATGACCTGCCCGACAAGATACTGAATGACCGCGCTCTTCCCCTCCCGGTACTGCTGGACCTGAGCGGGATTCGCGGCGATCACCTGATCCACAAAACCGGTAATCGCGGACTCATCCGAAACCTGAACGAGCCCTTTTTCCCTGACAATGTCGGCAGCCTCCCTGCCGGTCCGGAACATCTCTTCAAAGACGGTTTTGGCGATCTTTCCGTTGATCGCACCGGACTGGATCATATCCACCATCGCGGCGAGCGATTCCGGCTTGACTTTGCATTCGGCAAGCTCGATTTTCTGTTCGCCGAGCAGACGCATGAAATCGCCGTTGATCCAGTTCGCGACCAGTTTCGGCGCCTTGGAATGTGCGGCGGCATGTTCGAAATACTCCGCCAGTCCGCGGTCCAAAGTAAGCACATGCGCATCGTAATCGGTCAAAGCGTAATCCTTCACATACCGTTCCCGCTTCTGTTCCGGAAGTTCGGGAAGACTCTGACGGATTTCCTCAATATCCTCATCGGACAGCACGACCGGCATCAAATCCGGTTCCGGGAAATAGCGGTAATCGTTGGCGTTCTCCTTGCCGCGCATAAGATAAGATTCCCCGGCATCGTCATTCCAGCCGCGGGTTTCCTGCTCGATCTCCTCGCCGGCCTCCAGCATGATGATCTGACGCTTGATCTCATAGGTGATCGCGCGGTGCACGGCGCGGAAACTGTTCAGATTCTTGAGTTCGACTTTAGTCCCGAACTTCTCGTCTCCTTTGTGGCGGATGGAGATGTTGACGTCACAGCGCATCTGCCCCTTTTCCATATCGCAATCGCCGATGCCGCCGTACTGCATGATCTGTTTCAGAGCGGTCAGATACGCATACGCTTCATCGGCGCTGCGCATATCGGGTTCGCTGACGATCTCCATCAGAGGCACGCCGGCGCGGTTGAAATCAACTCCCGTGCAATCGCCGAAATGAGTGGACTTGGCAACGTCCTCCTCCAGATGGATCCGGGTGAGTCCGATGTATTTATCCGCCATCTCCTCGCCGGAAAAACCCTTGCCGTGAATATGGATCTTTCCCGCAAGACAGAACGGCATATCATACTGCGTAAGCTGATAGTTTTTCGGCATATCGGGATAAAAATAGCTCTTGCGGTCAAACTTGCTCCGGTTCGGAATCCGGCAGGAAGTCATAAGCCCGGCGGCAACCGTCTTGCGGATCGCTTCGCGGTTCGGATTCGGCAGAACTCCCGGATGCCCCATACAGACCGGGCAGACATTTGTATTCGGTTCAGCACCGTAATGGTTCGGGCACTTGCAAAACATTTTGGAAGCCGTTTTGATCTGAACGTGCACTTCCAAGCCAATGACAGCTTCATATCCAGCCATAAAATCGCTCTCCTGATTATTTTAAAGGTGTACAATAGCATAAAAACGGGTCCGATTCAAGTCTGGACCGGAGAAAAAGCGGAGAATTCAGCGTTCCCGTTTTCCGGATTTCCCGTTCCGCTTCCGCACGCGGTTCCGTTTTATAAAATCCGCAAAAAAACTTTCCGGCTTTTCCCCGTTCAAAACATACGAATAAAACATCGCACGGACTCTTTCTTCCCCGTCAGCCGGACTTGAAAAGAGGAGAAAGACCGTTATTGTTATAAACGGACGGCAACAAACGTCCACACACTATATCGTATCATTGCAAGGGGGGAAACAGCATGAAACAGATATTGACCGGCTTTGCCGTGCTTCTGGTCCTTTCCGGAAGCATCAGACTCACAGCGGCGGAATCCAAACCGGGAACCCGCACGCTCCGATTCGTTCAGGATGACGCTCAGGATTACATGGTATCCAAGCTCTACATTCTGAAATATGTACAGGCGAACGACATCATGCCGTGGGTCATGAGCATCGTCAAACGCTACAACATGAACTCCGTCGTCAACTGTATCGAATACGGCAGCAGCAATCAGCAGATCCTGACTGTAACCTGCCCCGTCAAAATGATGCCGTATGTCGACGACTTCATCCGGAAAGTCGACCGCAACGTAAAAGTCGACGGAAAAACTCCCGGCGACATCATCCGCGGAACCGGTATCACCCGCGCGGTCTACCGCCCGAAATACCGTTCCGGACAGGACATCATCAACGTGATCGTCAACGCGGTCATCAACGAAGGGCCCTATGGCTCCGTCTACGGATACGATAAAAATTCCAATCAGATCTACTGGAAAGACAATTCGTCCAATTCCGAATTCATGTTCCAGTTCCTTTCCTGGCTGGACCGTCCGGCTCCGCAGATCAATCTGCATTTCAACGTCTACGAGGTCCGGGAAAGCACGCTCCGGGACATCGGCATTGAATACCTTGCATGGAAGAACGGTCCCGGACTCAATCTGTTTCAAGTCGCATGGGACACATTCAGCATCTCTTCCGGCGGAACGGCAGCGCTTCAGGCGGCCTCCGGACCGCTCGGCGGATTCTTCTTCGCTCCTCAATTCGATGCCAGTTTCATCCGCTTTCTCCAGCAGAACGGAAAGGCGACTATCCAGAACACCGCCAGCCTTACGGTTTCAAACTCCGATTCCAGAACCTATCAGCTGCTGTTCAATCCCCAGCTTCAGAACATCGTCAAAAACGATAACGACCGCACCAGTGTCGTACCGAGTGCGATCAGCAACCTTCCAACGGGAATGAGCCAGCTCTATCTGAGCGTCATCAAACCGGTCGTCAATCTGCATTCGGGAACGGAGATTGATTTTGAAATCCCGGCTTATGCGCCCGGACAGAACGCCGGAATCCCCGGCACCTTGTATTTCGGTTATGACGTGCAGGTCGGAAACGTGGTGGAACGCAACACCTACGGAGCCGAACTCATCGAAACAAGCCAGTTCACCGGAAACGCCGTTGTCGAACTCAACCGGGAAAAAATTCTCGCATCCTGGGATAAAGAGGACGAAGTGGAACAGACGATCGGCGTCCCGTTTCTCAGTGAAATCCCGATCCTCAAATATCTGTTCAGCACCACAACGACCAGCCGGGAAAAAACGCATGTTTACATGACCGTCACCGCGGAAATGCTGAACACCGCCGTTCAAAGCCCGGAAATCGGCAAACTGAAAAAACTGAAATAATCAAAATGAGGGGGACCATATGATGAATCACCGACTCTTTCTTCCGTTTCTGCTCCTGACCGGAGCATTCGCCGCACAAAGTGCGGATCAGGCGCTTCCGCCCGCCGTGCCGCGCGACTCCAATTTCAACAACACCGGCGGTTACGACAGCTCCCGCATTGAAGCCCGCCTCATGGTGCAGGTCAAAGACGACACCGACACGGTCCATTTCATCCGTGACAACAACGACCCGCGCGTCGTTACAAAATGCTATCTGCTGAAACATGTGGACGCTTACGAGTTCCGCGATTATATCCGTCAAATGGTGCAGGCGAAACGGGTCGGTAACACCAGCCTCCAGCAGGCATATCCGGGCAACACCGCCGCCATGCCGTATCAGGCGACCGTCAGCTCGCCGGAAGCCACACCCGTCGCCGTCCAGCCGACCTACAATCCGTCCGTCCAGCTCGGCAGCAATACCGCGGTGGAGTGCCTGAAATACGCGGACGGCACCGGACTGCTCATCATCAGCGCCGAAGAATACCGCTTCAAAGATCACGAAAACGGAATGGGATTCGATTCGCTCGTGGAATTCCTTGACAAACCGCAGATGGGCGCGAATTACGGAACTCAGACGTTTATCTACATCCCGAAATTCGTCCCCGCCCGCAACCTGATGCCGCTCATCGAAAACGTCGGCATGAACATCACCGACGTCACGGAAATCTGGCAGGGGCAGGACATCGTCGCCTACGATCCGGATCTCAACTGGCTTGTATTCGATGTGACCAACTACTCCATGGCGAACATCGAAACCATGCTGAAAAAGTACGATGTTCCCATTCCGCAAGTCCGCCTGAAAATTTCCGTTTATGAGATCAACAGCGAAAACGACGATAAAATGGGCATCGACTTTCAGGCGTGGAAAAACAATCAGGGCGTCGATCTCTTCTCGTTCGGCGGACGTTACCGCGACAACTGGGCGGCGGCATACGGCGGGGCAATGGGAAAAACCGGTTCCGAACGCACCAGTTTCTACAACTTCAACCCGAAATGGAACACCCGTTACATCGACTTCCTGACCAGTATCGGCAAAGCGAAAGTCGCCTATACCGGGGAACTCTGCATCCGCAACAACACTCCGGCAGCGCTGGAACGCAAAACGCAGCTGTTTTATGTCGATACCTCCAAATCGGCGGCTTCGGGCACACTGGAAGGACTCGGTCCCTACGAACTGCTCTCCGCGTTGATCGGCAAAATCGAAGAATCCGCAGACCAGATTCCCGTCGGACGCGGGGAACTGCAGATCGTGGAAAAATTCACGGGATTCGGCTTCTCCATGAAAGTGGAAAACGCATCCGTCAATCTGTTGGAAACACGCTTCCGCATCTCGCTCAGCAACTCCAGCCTGCTCGGTTTTGAATCGAACGGAACTCCGCGCATTTCCTCGAACAGCGTGGTGACGCAGGAAGTCAGCCTTCCTCACGGGACAAACAGTTTTGTTATCGGCGGACTCAAGAAGCAGGAGGTCGTCAAATCCGCTACGGGCATTCCGTGGCTGATGGATATTCCGTATCTCGGTTATCTCTTCTCCAGCGTTTCCAGTTCAACCAAACATTCGGAACTGGTTCTCGTCGCCCAGTGTGAATGGGATGCACCGACCGATGCGCCGGATCAGCCCGCAATGAGCAAACCGTATAAACTCCACAAGCAAACCACCGGCAACACAACCCCGTGAGGTAAACCATGAATACAACCATCCATATTGCCACCGCTCTTTCCGCTCTGCTCCTGTTCAGCGGATGCCGCACAATTCCCGCAGAAACTGCGCCGCCGCTGTCCGCCGGAGAACAGGAACAGCTGAAAGCCGCCTCGCAGCGGATCGGCGCCAACATTCTGACCGCATTGCAGAAGAACGATTATCCTCTTCTGCTCTCCAATATTCCCGGCGAACTCCGGACGCAGATCACCCGCAAGGATTTTGAAACTTCACGGAAAAATTTCGAACAGCAGTTCGGAACTATCACCGGCTTCCGCTATCTCGCCGACTTGAAAACGCCCGCCGTTACGAATATGGTGTGGATCGTTGCGTTTGAACGGAAATCATCCACGGGCAGCACGGTAACACGGGAACTGCTGTTCCGCCTCGTGACCGCACAGGTCGACAACGCCCCCCGTGTTCTGAGCTACGGATTCTTCTGATTCTCCGTCATGCGGAAATCAAGCTGATCCAACAGGACGCGTCCCGGTTTGCGCCGTTCCAGAAGAAACGAGATTCTGCCCGTTCTCTTTTCCAGCGCGGGCCACTCCCGGACATCCTCCGGGAGAGTCACCTCAAACGAATACCGCTTCCAGTCCGGGGTCAGAAGAAACGTTTTCCGTTTCTGGAAATGCTTCCATTTTTTACCGTAGTTCGGCAGATCAAATACTGCCGACAGCTTGACGGGCCCTTCACTCTTTGCCCAGAATGCCAGCCGGTATGTTTTTCCCGGCAGAACCGGCAGAGGGGCGGAGTTGATCCCCGCCTCAACCGCGCCCTCCTTCTGACACAGAGCAAGACTCCGTTTTCCCGCATAAAAACCGGAGGCAGGTACGACAAACGATACAGCTTCCTTCTGTTTCCAGTCTCTCATCCAGTCTCCGGGAAGCCGTCCGTCCGACTCGAAATCGTGATTCGGAAACAGGTTCTTCCGCAAATCGTCATTGCTCAGGCGTTCCAGGCAGACCTGTTCCACGCGGAGAACTCCGGAACCGGTACGCGGCAGATAAAGAGAAAAGTCAACCTTATCCGAACTGCCGGAATGGAAACTGACACTGCGCGGAGCTTTCGCCGCGGCTGGATTCCAACCGATATAAAACGGTTCCCCGCCATTGAGACGAATCATCACTCCGGTTTTCAAGCAGTCCGCATTCTCCGACGATGCAATCCAGCGGAGACGGTAATAACTGTCCGGGCGGACCGGGGCACTTCCACTCAGGTGAGCGGTCCGCTTCCCGTCATACCGGATTTCGTACACTCCGGGCGAAACGGTTTTCCAACCGCCTCCGGGCTTCAGAACGGAAGCTCCGGAAACCGCCGATGATGCGGGAAGCTCTGCATCATCCTCTTTCACGATTCCGAAAACCAGACGGTCCCGGTATGCGAACTCCGCACCGAACAACAGTGCGGAACGGTCTGCGATCCGGTCGCCGGAAGCATCGTTGATCTTGATCTCCAGTCCGAATTCGGTTCCCGTCACCCGCTCCGGCAGTTCCAGCCGGACACGGCAGGAGTCCGGAGCGGCAGCAACCGTACAGGGAACCTGTTCCGGCGTCAGCCCGTAAGTATTCTTCCAGACAATCACCCGTCCGCTCTTCCAACGGGGCATAACGAACAGCCGTATCATTCCCGGATGCCAGGCGTTCGGATGATATTCCGGCAACAAACGGGGTGCGGGATCAAGAAAGAACTCCACACAATCCTGTTCCCACAGCTGCCGCTTGCCCGGCGCACCGGAATCCGTAACATCCCGGATCAGGAATTCAAACACGGTTTTCCCATTCTCCCGGAAAATACGTCCGTCCGCGCTCAGTTTTCCATCGGGACTTTTCATCGTGAACGGCTTCCGGAAACACTGAATACGGCTCCGGTGGATTTTCAGCGGGACCTCCCGGCTTTTTTCGCCGACGTAAAGTTTCAAAACAGACGGCTCTCCGGTTTCCGTCTCCCGAACCGGAAGCTCCACAGTCCGCGCCTCGCCTCCATCCAACGTAAACGGAACCGGAGCGACAGCCGAAAGCCCTCCGCTGTTAATGCCGAGAAAGCCGGCAACCGGCGCTGTGGTCCGGTTGCGCAGCCCGACCCACAGTGTAAGTTTACCGTTCCCGGAAACCAGACGCGCTTCCGGCGATGCGGTAACGCTCCGTTCCCAGGAGATGGAGAGAGTTTTCAGACGCTTGATAAACTCCGCTTCCGTAAGTTTTCCGGGTTTCAGATAGAACGGAACCGGACCGGCATCCCTGATTCCCGCAGGAACCGGATTGCCGAACAGATCATACACCTCAAAACCGGAAAGATCGAATTTCAGGAACTTCTGTTTCCGGAAATTCCATACCGCCGCGACAGGCGCACCGTCTTTGCGGTAAACATAGCAGACAATCCCTTCCGGGAACTGGAATTTATGCAGGGCCTCCGCCCCCTCGAAGAAACGCGCCAGCGCATTGTACGCGGGGACCAGCGGAGAGGGATAGAGCTCCGGACGGGACGTAACGTGTTCATAGCCGGGAATCAGCAGTTCTTTCCACAGCTGATCTTCGTGAAGCGGATACGACTGCTCCACCCCTTCTCCCAGATCGACCAGAAAACGCCACGCGGCATGGTGCGCAGACGCATCACCCGAAGCGAAGTAATTCTTCATTTCCGGACCGTCGAACAGATAGTAAAGCTCCGTATTCCAGACCGGAGTTTTCCGGTTGTGTTTCCGGATCAGTCCTTTCAGCGATGCAATCTGACGGTCCGCGGGTTCCACTGAACCGAGTTCCCTGCTCGCATACGGATGAAATGAAACCGCATCCGCAAGCTCCAGCCCGCCGAGCTCGAAACAGCGCCGGGCGAACAGTCCGATGTCCTCCCCCTTGTCGCTCGTTGAACAGAAACCGACGATACGGGCGCGCGGATTCTCTTTCCGGATTTCTTCATACGCCGATTTCAGAAAACCGTTATACATTTCCGGTGATACCTGAAACTGCGCTTCATTGAAGATCTCATACTGCATGATCCGCTCGCCCGCCTGTTTCACAATGCTGTTCACATAACGCCGCCAGACCGCATCCGGAGGAATCAGCATCGGATGACCTTTCGATACTGTTTTCCCTTTGCGGGCGATCTGTTCAAACCAGAGCGGATAGGCTTTCGGCGCCCATGACGCGGTATTGATGTAAAAACAGTTTCCGCCGAGAACAGGGAGATAGGATATTCCGTGTCCATTCAGCAGTTTCAAGCCAAGTTCCAGCCAACGGAAATCAAACTTTCCCGGTTCCGGCTCCACATAATACCACAAATCGCCGCAGTCGTGTCCACGGAGGACCCGGCATCCGGTATGGGACAGAAGACGGAATTTCTCCTTTGCCGACGCATTGGAAACCTGCAGACCGGGCGGTTCCTCCAAACGTCCGCGAATGTCGATCCCGCCGTTGAAACCGACGCAGAACCGCTTGCTGTCATACGGTCTGCGGTCCAGTTTGCCCACAACCGCAAAATATCCGGGAAAAAACCGGAACTCTCCGGGATCCGCCGATTCGATCCGGAATGATCCCATGCGCGCAAGCGGAATCTCCACCGTAAAACTCTGCACCTCCCCCGGATTGATCCGGCAGGGAAATTCCGCCGCCGGAACGGAAGTCCCGAAATAATCATCCGTCATGACAAGCCGGACCGTTTTTTCAAATACGGAATCACCCGTATTGCGGAGGCGGACCGTACACCGGCTCTTCCCCGTTTCCCCCGCAACGTAAAGCCTGCTGTCGGCAGTGATCCCCATTTCCACCCCGGTAAACCGTGTGTCCTTCCCGGACGAAACCGAAAGATCATCCAGCCATATCGTCAGTTTCCGGGCGGGAACAAAAACTTTGAGATGATACATCCCGCCAACGTCTTTTGTATTCAGCGGAATTTCAAAACGGGTCCACCCGCTCCCCGCCTTTACGGAACCCGTTACGCTGTGCGGTCCCCTCGCGATCGTCCGGTTGATCAGGTCAATCCGGACCGGCTGCCGGTCTGCGGAACATTTGATTGCTCCGCGCAGATAATAAACGGTGTCCGGTTTCAAACGGAATTCGCGGGAATAGACGATGCCGCGCTCCGCATAAGGATTTTCAACCCGCAGCGCCTGACGTCCGGCAAACCGTTCCGCCGGATCCGCAGCCAACGGACGGAAATCCAGTTCCGGGTTCGTATCGGGACGCTGAAAACGTTCCAGAGCGAATCCGCACACTCCCAGTTCAAAATCTCCGTTGAAAACCAGATTTTCCGCATGGAGCAGACCTCCGGACAATACAAACAAAGCCAGAATTTTATTCATCCTTCTCATGATTTATCCTCCTCTTTTACGGCATGGTACAATTCAGAATACGGCGGCTCCGGACTCGAAGCCGACATAGTTTCTCAGGAATCCGAACGAGTCATTTCCTCTCATCATCGCCGGACAGCGCATCCCCTGAACATGTCCGTCCAGAAACTGCACATTCGTGCGACCCGGATAAAAAAGCGGCGGATTCGGGGTGTCATATTCAAGCTCCGCCCCGGAACGGTCGTCCGGTCCGCCATGGCGGAAAGCAAAGTTGTAAATATTATTGATCCGGTTCATCGTACGGTTCGTATCGCCCATAAACGGCACCGAGGAAACGGAACGGATCATCGTGATCTTCCGGATCATGTTCTGATCGCCGGCTGTTCCCGACGACCGGTACCAGCCGCTGACAAACAGGTTGATTCCGTAATGATTCCACCCCCAGGTCCCGGTTCCGCCGTTTTTTTCCGCCGGACAGCGGAAAGTGGAAGCCCCGGCCGGAGTCTTTGAACATTTCACGCCGAACCGGACAAGCTGAAACGACCAGATGTCCTCATCCTTCCACCCGTTCTCCTCCACCGCTTTGGAGGTCTGCGGAATCAGCCAACCGTCATACGCATCGGCATACATCTGAACCGCATGTCCGATCTGGCGGAGATTGTTTCTGCACGAGATGTCATATCCTTTTTCCCGCGCGGCATTCAAAGCCGGCAGCAGAAGAGCCGCAAGAATTGCAATAATGGAAATCGTTATCAACAGCTCTATCAAAGTGAAATTTCTTGTCCGGATCATGTTTTCCTCCTGTTGTTCCGTTGTTCTCTGCATATATTATACTCCAGAATGCCGAAAACAGCAAGAGGGGAAAACGCCCTTTTTATATCCCGTTCCGAAAAAACAATATCTTTTTACCGCAAGAATTCTGAAATAAAGCATCACAGTAAAAATCCAAAACAGTGATTTTCTTCATAACAATTTCCGCTTTCTTCATAGAACGCTGCTTGCAACTTGCATGAATATATTCTATAATGTATCCATAAAATGCGCAAAAACTGCGCATACGAAACAAAAAAGGAAACCATTATGGGAAAATTCGGAAAGGGCGATACCTCGTGGTTCGTCAAAGACAGGTTCGGCATGTTCATTCACTGGGGACTTTACTCCATGCCCGCGCGGCATGAATGGGTTCGTCACAACGAAGAAATCACGCACGAAGATTATCAGAAGTATTTCGACCATTTCAACCCCGATCTGTTCGATCCCGGAGCATGGGCGGAAATGGCGCGGAAAGCCGGAATGAAGTATTTCGTCATCACCACAAAGCACCATGAAGGATTCTGCATGTGGGATTCGAAATACACCGATTACAAAGTTACCCGCACAAAATGCGGACGCGATCTTCTGCGGGAAGTGGTCGATGCTTTCCGCGCCGCGGGAATCCGCGTCGGGTTCTACTACTCCCTGATCGACTGGCACCATCCCGATTTCATCATTGACAACCGCATCGGGCCTTACCGGAATCTCAGCGAGGAGGACCGCAGAAAAATGAACGAGGGACGCGACATGAAGCGTTATGCGCAGTACATGCGCGACCAGGTCCGCGAGCTCCTCACCGATTACGGAAAGATTGACATCCTCTGGTTCGATTTCTCCTACCCCTCCCCCGACGGCAATCCCGAACACGGAAAATCCCATGTCGACTGGGAATCCGAAGAGCTTGTCAAAATGATCCGTTCCATTCAGCCGGACATCATCCTTGACAACCGCCTTGATCTCCCCGATGAAGGCGATATCCACACCCCGGAACAGTTCACCCCCGATGAACCGCTCAAAGATGCAAACGGCAATCCCGTCGTCTGGGAAGGCTGTCAGACATTCTCCGGTTCATGGGGCTATCACCGGGACGAACAGACCTGGAAATCGCCCAAACAGTGCATTGACATGCTCATCAATCACGTCTGTCGCGACGGCAATCTGTTGATGAACGTCGGGCCAACCAGCCGCGGTTATCTTGACCTCCGAGCACAGAACTGTCTGAAAGCCTACGCGGACTGGATGTATTACAACAGCCGTTCCATCTACAACTGCGGCAGAGCTCCGGAAGGCATTCAGGCTCCCGCCGATACCCGTTACACTTACAACAGGGAAACCAATACCCTGTACCTGCATCTGATGAACTGGCCGTTCAAGCACATTCATCTGCCCGGACTCGCCGGAAAGATCGCTTACGCCCAGTTCCTGCACGACGGCAGCGAGGTCAGACTCCGTGAACCGCAGAAAACGGTTCACACCAATCTGAACAGTAAAACACCGGACCAGGCAGTCACGCTGGAACTCCCCGTCATCAAACCGAATGTGGAAGTTCCTGTCATTGAACTGTTCCTGAAATAAACCGGACTTCCGGAAACAAAAAGGGCGGACATGGCTCAACCGTGTCCGCCCTTTTTCCGTTCCGTTTTCCGGAATCAGGATATCTTGTATTTCGCCGCAAGTTTCATCAGCGCGGCGGACTGCTTCGGGGAAAGAATGCGCCCGGAAGCCCGCTGTTTCGCCAGCGATTCGCAGAACTCCCGGTCGTCGTAGACCCGGCGTCCCTTCTTCTCCGGAGCCGCCCACTCTTTGATCTCCGAAAGAGCCTTGAGAATCCGGTCGGCATCGGTCTGCGATCCGCCATCTTCCGACGGTTTTTCCACCGTGACGCCAAGCTCTTTCATCAGCTCTTCATAACTGGGGATCGCTTCCGCATAGCGGGACGCCATTTTTGCCAATGCCGCCATCTGCCGTTCCGAAAGGACTTTTCCGGCTTCGACCTGATCTTTCAGGGAGTCGAAGAACTTTTTATCGTCATAAACCCGCGCTCCGCGTTTTTCCGGTGGATTCCACGGAACATTTGCCATTGCCCTGAACACCGCAAGGATATTTTCCTGCGGCGGCGCATTGCTGGCGGCTTCTTCCCGGCGCTGCTGGATCTCCTCGCGCATCTTCCGGATATTCTCCACCCGCTCCCGCGCAGAATCAATATCGGCTTCCAGATGATATTTCGCGGCATAATCGTTCACGTTCTGCAGCTGGTCGGCATATTTGACAACCAGATTCAAAAGGGCTTCCCACTGTTTGGACGAGATCCCCGCCCCTTTTTCCGCTTTCGCCTGAACGGAAGTATAGAACTTCTTATCGTCGTAAACCCGTTTCCCGTTCTTCTCCGGGGCATCCCAGACCTTGACTTCCCGCAGCAGCTCCAGAACGGCGGCGGCTTTTTCCGCTTCCGGTGCTCCGGCGCTCTTTGCGGCGGCAAGCCATTCCGAGAATTTACCGTAGAAATTCTTCAGCATCGCAGTCCACTGAATCCGCCCCTCCTCCACGCCGTCAAGCTGGTTTTCCATATCGGCGGTGAAACCGACCTGAATCAGATCCGGCAGGGAAAGCACAAGATAATCATTGATCTTGAAACCGAGCTCCGTCGGAATCAGTTTGCCTTTCTCCTTATTGACATACGCCCGTTCCTGAATCGTATTGACAATCGTTGCGTAGGTTGACGGACGTCCGATCCCGTTGGATTCCAGTTCCTTAATGAGCGTGGCTTCCGAAAAACGCGGCGGCGGTTCGGTAAATTTCTGTTCGCCGAGCGTATCAATCAGGGCGCAGGCGGTATTCTCCCGGAGCTGCGCCAGCGCATCGGCGTCCCTGGTATCGTCGTCATCGGAACGGGTGGCGCCTTCCTCCTCAATATTGTAGGCTTTGAGAAAACCGGGAAAAGTCGTGACCGTCGCCGTCGCACGGAATGTGTAGAGACGGGAATCCGCACCGTTCCCTTCCACGTCAACCGTGGTGCGGAGCTGGTCGGCCGGCGCCATCTGGGACGCAAGGAACCGGCGCCAGATCAGCTTGTACAGCTTCAGCTGGCTGGCATCAAGCGTATCTTTCAACGACTCCGGAGTCAAAGAAACATCCGTCGGGCGGATCGCTTCGTGTGCCCCCTGTGCATTCGACTTGGATTTGAAGAAATTCGGTTTCGCCGGGACGTAATCCGGTCCGTAATGTGCGTGAATGAAATCCCGGCACGCATTCTGCGCCTCGACCGCGATCGCCACGGAGTCGGTTCGCATGTAAGTGATCAAACCGATATGTCCGGCTGGCGTGTCAATGCCCTCATACAGCTGCTGGGCAATCCTCATCGTGGAATTCGCGGAAAAACCGAGCGCGGAACTGGCGGCCTGCTGAAGCGTACTCGTGATAAACGGAGGCGGCGCATACCGTTTGCGCGGCTGCGTCTCAATCGACGCGACTTTCCATGCCGGAGCACCGCGGACAGCGGCAAGAACCTTGTCGGCCTCTTCCCTGCTGCCGATCTCAAATTTTCCATTGTCAATCCTCGCAAGGCGGGTCGAAAACTCGCAGTTTTCCCCCTGCGAAAATTTCGCAAGGAAATTCCAGTATTCTTTCGGAACAAACGCCTGAATCTCGCGTTCCCGTTCACAGACAAGGCGCAGCGCAACCGACTGGACGCGTCCCGCACTCACCCCGCGCTCGATCCGCGACCACAGCAGCGGACTGATCATATAGCCGACGATACGGTCCAGCACACGGCGCGCCTGCTGGGCGTCGACCAGATTCATATTCAGTTCTCCGGGGTTCTGAAACGCCTTCGTGATGGCACTTTTGGTAATCTCATGAAACGCAACCCGGCGGAAACCGGCTTTTTTATTGCTGTTCTTCAAGACCTCGTGCAAATGCCACGCGATCGCCTCCCCTTCGCGGTCAGGGTCGGGAGCAAGATAGATCTCTTTGACTGTCTTCGCGGTTTTCTTGAGTTCGGAAAGATTCTTGCCGCGCGTCTTGGACTCCTCGTACTGCGGGGCGAAATCATGCTCGATGTCAACGCCGAACGCCCGTTCGGGCAGATCGCGGATATGACCATACGAGGCTTTGATAATATAGTCCTTTCCGAGGATCTTCCCGATGGTCTTTGCCTTGGCGGGCGACTCCACGATCACGAGTTTGTCCGGCATCTTCGCACTTCTCCAACTAAAATTCCAGTGTTTTTCCGAATATATATTTATTTACAATGCCGCCGTTTTCCGGGAATGTCAAGAGCAAAATATGATTTTTTCTGAAAAAACACAAAAATCTGAAAAAATAAAGTTGAAACTTGCGCAAACCGTGTTATTGTTATGATTTGCTATTTACAATACAGAAAAACCATATTTACGGAAGGAAATTTGTAAATGCACACAGCGTTGACCGAGAAATACATCGAACTCTACGACAAATACGTCATGAAGACCTATCCGAAAGCCGATATTCTCTTCACCAGAGGCGAAGGCTGCAGATTGTGGGACGGTGACGGGCGGGAGTATCTCGATTTTGCCGCCGGAATCGCCGTATGCAGTCTCGGACACTGCCATCCCGCCGTTTCCAAAGCCATTGCGGAACAGGCGCAGACTCTTGTCCACGTTTCCAATCTGTATATGAACCGACGCCAGCCGGAACTCGCGGAAAAGCTTATCCGCAACGGATTCGACGGCGTCTGTTTCTTCTGCAACAGCGGAGCGGAAGCCAATGAAGGGCTGATCAAACTCGCCCGCAAATGGGGATCCGCACACGGCGGGAAATATGAGATCATCGCCATGAACGATTCGTTCCACGGCAGGACTCTTGCCACGCTCGCCGCAACCGGACGCAGCAAATACCGCAAAGGATTCGAACCCGATACGCTCGGATTCTGCCATGTTCCGTTCAACGATCTGGAAGCGGCGCGCAACGCCGTGACCGACAAGACCGCGGCGATTCTGCTGGAACCGGTTCAGGGCGAAGGCGGAATTATTCCGGCGACTCAGGAGTATCTCGAAGGCATCCGCAGACTCTGCGATGAAAAAGGCATTCTGCTCCTGTTCGACGAAGTCCAGTGCGGCGTCGGCAGAACCGGAACGCTGTACGCATGGCAGGGATACGGCGTGGAACCGGATGCGTTTTCGCTTGCCAAAGCTCTCGGCAACGGTTACCCGATCGCAGCGGTCGTCGCCCGGCGCAAACTGGAAAATGTGCTTACACCGGGAACCCATGCCAGCACATTCGGCGGAACTCCGCTCGCCTGCGCGGCGGCATGTGCCGTAATCGACACTCTTACGCAAGGCGGCGTTCTGGAAAACTGCCGCATCCAGGGGGCGTATCTCATGGAACGTCTCCGGGGTCTGAAACAGAAATACAGCTGCATCAAAGATGTCCGGGGCAAAGGTCTGATGCTCGGAATCGTTCTGGATTTCCCGGCGGTCGAACTGCTCGGTCCTCTGCGCGACAAAGGACTCCTCGCTCTTTCCGCCGGCGAAACGGTCCTCCGTCTCGTTCCCCCGCTCATCATCACAAAAGAAGATTGCGATCAGGCCGTCGCCTGCATTGACGCGGCTCTTGCCGGATATACAACGAAATAAGAATGGAGAACTGTCATGAATAAAGATTTGCTCTCATGCGCCGATCTCACAAAAGACGATCTGAATAACATTATTGAACTTTCCCGGAAGCTCAAGCAGGAACGCGGCACGCCGCAGGCGATCAAACCGCTTGCCGGCAAAAGCATCGGAATGATCTTTGCGAAATCCTCCACCCGCACCCGTGTATCGTTTGAAGTCGGCATTCAGGAACTCGGCGGCTACCCCGTCGTGCTCGATCAGGGACAGACCCAGATGGGACGCGGCGAAACCATTCCCGATACCGCTCATGTACTGGAACGTTATCTTCAGGGAATCGTCATCCGCACCTATAAACAGAGCGATGTGGAAGGCCTCGCCGCCAATTCCAGATACCCCGTGATCAACGCCCTCACCGACGAATTCCATCCGTGCCAGGCTCTGACTGATATTTTCACGATGTGGGAACACTCCAACGGCAAGCTGGAAGGTCTCAAACTTGCGTACCTCGGCGACGGCGCCAGCAATATGGCAAACTCCCTGATGCTCGCCACGCAGCTTGCAGGCGTTGAAATGGCGATCGCCGCTCCGGAAGAGTTCGCACCGCTTCAGTCCATTCTGAACCGCTCCGGCTATCCGGGACGCTCCAGCTGGACCACCGACGTTGACGAAGCTCTGCGCGATGCGGACTTCATCTATACCGATGTCTGGGTCAGCATGGGATTCGAAGCGGAATCCAGAAGAAGAATGGAAATTCTCGCTCCGTATCAGCTGAACATGAGCAATTTGAAAAAGGCAAAACCGGGTGCAAAGGTCCTTCACTGTCTTCCCGCACACCGCGGAGAAGAGATTACGGACGATGTCATGGATTCCAATGCCTCCATCGTCTTCGATCAGGCGGAGAACCGTCTGCACGTCCAGAAAGCGATCATGACCCTGCTGATGGGGTGCTGACCGCCGGGACCGCGCAGCCGCCTGAAAGAAACGGCTGCGTCCGGTCTGTAACACAAACAGAGGGGACGGCGTTATGGTTGATTTATCCGACTATTCATTCGCGGACTGGATGAACTTCGTTTTCAATCATCCGGTTGATCCGGCACATCCCTGGTACATGGCGGATTGTGTGCTGTACGACTTCGATTCCGCAGTCATGCTGCAGCACCTTTCCACTCTTTTTGCCCGTCCGGAACTGGCATATCTCATCTATACCCCGGAACAGATCGACCAGGGACTGAGTTTCATTGTATCCGAACGCGGTTTTATCGGCATTCTGCTTGATCAGGACCTCCCGCTGCGTCTCCGCCGCGACTGCATTATGCAGATGGCAACGCTGCTCCACTTTCATCAGGAGCGGTACCCTGCCCTGCCGGGAACTCTGTACTGGTGGCAATCCGCCATCCGGAACTGCCGCTATCATTACCAGCGACTCTACCAGAACGAGGACATCATCCGTTATTTTCTGCGCATTCTGAACCGGATGCTGAACCGGAAAACGATCCCGCAGCAGCTCCGCAAAGCGTTGGAAAACGGGTTGCAGGAACTGAAACGGACCGTGGAAAACGGGCTTATCATGACGCAGACAAGCAGAAAAAGAACTTACACCAGGCAGCAGATGGCGCTGTTCCGGGAAGTTCTGGATGCGGAACTCGACGGATCCGGTTCCGGCAGTACAGAGCAGAACTGAATTATTTCCGCAAAGCCGCCTGACGACGCAGGAAACCGGCTCCGAACCGCTCAAACGCGGCACGTTCCAGATCTTCCCGGTGACGCGGATGCGCAATGCTGATCAGCAGAGCGGCGCGTTCCTGAAGAGTCTTTCCGTACAGATTGACGATTCCGTACTCCGTCACCACATAGTGCACCAGATGACGCGGCGTTGCCACGCCGGCACCCTGTTTCAGAAACGGGGTGATCTTGCTCTCGCCTTTTCCGGTCTCCGAGGCGATCGCGATAATCGCTTTGCCGCCCCTGGAACGGGAAGCTCCGTAAATGAAGTCAAGCTGTCCGCCGATTCCGGAATACATATACGGCCCGATCGAATCCGCGCAGACCTGCCCGGTCAGATCAATCTCCAGAGCGGAATTGATCGCCACGACGTTGTCGTTCTGCGCAATGATGAACGGATCGTTTGTATACCCGATATCCTTCATGAGAACCAACGGGTTGTTGTCGATGAAATCGTAAAATTTCTGGGATCCCATCATGAAACTGGTAACCAGTTTTCCGCGGTCGATCTGTTTGCGGACCCCGTTGATGATCCCCTCTTCCACAAGCGGTATGACGTTGTCGGAAAACATTTCCGTATGAATTCCGAGATCGGAATGATCCTTCAATGCGGAAAGTATGGCATTGGGGATCGACCCGATCCCCATTTGCAGACACGCCCCGTTGTCGATCAGGGAAGCACAGTTGCGCCCGATCGCGATATCCAGCTCGGTCGGCGGCGGATTGATGATCTCCATCAGCGGATGGTTGTCCATCACGGCATAATCAATCATGCTGTACGGAATCAGGGAATCTCCAAGCGTGCGCGGGGCCTTTTCATCCACCACGGCAATCACGGTTCTGGCGGTCTCCACAGCGGCGAGCGTAATATCCACCGAAACGCCGAGCGACACATAACCGTGGACATCGGGCTTGGTCACTTTGATCAGCGCCACATCGCATTTGAATACACCGGAACGGTAAAGTTTCTCCGTATCGCTGAGTCCGACGGGCAGATAATCACTGACTCCCTCGCGGATGCTCTGCCGGTTGTTGGCGCCCGCAAAAAACGCATCCGGAACAAAAATCCCCGCATAACGGGCATCGGTATACGGCGCTTTTCCAAACGTCATCAGCTGAACGATACGGACATCCTGCAGTTCTCCCGCGTCTCCGCGGCGGCAAAGCGCCTCCACAAGCAGTTCCGGCGAATTGGCAAAACCGCTCAGATAAAGTGAATCGCCGGACTTGATGACACTGACAGCCTCGTCCGGTGATACGATTCTGGGACTCTTCTTCATAAGGAACGGCTCAAAGACTGCGGAACCAGGCGGTCACATTATCCACCGCCTGCGGATTATCCGCCGCCACTTCATCCCGGTAAAATCCGACGACCTCTTTTTCAAGTTCTTCCGCCGTCATCTTCTTGCCGGTCAGTTCACTGACAATCTTCAGCAGATCATGCTGGGAGAAATCATAGTTCTCGCTTTTCATGATCCCGACGATCGCTTCCACGGACGCGGCTTTTCCCAGGCCTTCACGGAATTCATCATCGGCCATCAATCTCATACAAAATGCTCTGGCGCTCTCAACAGACATACGATTCTCTCCCAAAAATTGTTAAAGGATTGTTTGACAGTAAAATAGACGCTTGCGCCGGAAAATCAAATGTTTTCCATGAAAATCAGCCAAAAAGTTTCCGGGCAATATCATACGACGTAAAAATCCCGCACGGCTCGCCGTCCGGATCCAGTACGGCGAACAGCGCGGCATCCGCCCCCTTCGTCCGTTTCAGCGCCTCGCCGATCGGAGTCGATGCCGGGATCCCGATCACCGGAAGCATACACTCGGCGACCGTTCTTCTTCCCCACTCCTCCTCCCGGAACGTAAAAATCGCATGATAAGAAGAGAACACACCGACCCACTTTCCGCCAGCTGCCTCACAGACCGGATATTTGGAAATGCCGTCCCGGAGACACTGTGCCATGGCTTCACGCACGGTCAAAGCGGCGGAAATCTGCCGGACCTCGTCTTTTTTCTTCATGATGTCCGCAATCGTCGCAGTGTGAAAGCCGATCGCGTTGTCCAGCAGCGATGCCGCTTCCGACGGAAGACCGCCGACCGTTTCACTTTCCCGCAGAAACAGCTTCAAATCCTCCCGCATAACAGCGCTTTTCGCCTCGTCGGAATCCGTTTTCCCGGCAATTTTCCGGCTCAGAAAACCGGTAAACGCATCAAACAGCCGCACCGGAATGTAGAGAATGGAATAAGTCCCGTAAAGAATCCAGACAAACAATGCGCAACGGGCGCACGGTGCCTGACGGAACCAGCTTTTCGGAATGATCTCGCAAATCAGCATCGACACGCTGAGCACACAGGTCATGGCAAGCAGTCCGCCGGCGGACGACAGCCCGGCTCCCTCCGCGAACTGCTTCGCCGCGAGCGATGCGCATACCACGCTGATATTCACGCCCAGCAGACAGGTCGAAATCATCACGCCCGGATTATTGATGAAAAACAGGATCATCCGCGCCGACCGGCTGCCGCGTTCACACGCATGCTCGATTCTGGGACGGCGGATCGAAATCATCCCCGTCTCCAGTCCGGCAAACAATCCCTGCAGCAGAATAAAGAACAACAGCAGACAGAAGCTGATCAGCATACGACAGCCTCCTCCGGCGGATCAGCGGAAACGGCAGCCTCCCGCTGAATCCGGGAAAACTCCAGCCGGGAAGCCCGGTTGCCCTGCGTCTCCAACACCTCGATGCGGAACCCGTCGCATTCCACCCTGTCGCCCTTATGCGGAAGTGAACCGGAAAGTTCGCAGAACACCCCGTTCAGAGTTGCCGACTCGAACTCCCGTTCCGGCTGCCAGCCGGTATCCTCCATGACAAAGTCAACCGGCGTCAACCCTTCATACAGCCAGGTGTTTTTGTGCGACATCAGCGGCTCCGTCGGTGCGCTCTTTTCTCCGGCGACCGCACATCCCGTCAGAGCGGCGTAAATACCCGGACGGGAAATCAGCCCGACCGTTCCGCCGTATTCATCCGTAACCAGTGCGGCGGAAATCTTTTTTGCATTCATGGTCCGCAAAGCAAGGATCACGGAAGTCTGTTCCGGAATGAAGACGGCGTCCCGCACGATCCCGCTGCGACGCCACTGTTCCCGGCGTTCCGGCGGCAATGCGAAAAACTCGCGGGCGGAAAGCAGTTCCGATGCCGATTCCACTGTCTTGTTCCCGACAAGGAAATACATGTTTTTTCTTTGGAAGATCTGTTCCCTTGCCTGCTCTGCGGAAAAATCCTTACGGATGAAGCCGAGCGAGTGAAGCGGCTGCATGATCTCCGCGACCTCGCGCACGCAGAACCCCAGCGACTCTTTCAGGAGTTCCCGTTCAGCGGCGGAAAACGCACCGTTGCGCGCGCAGGTCTCAATGTAGGACTCAAATTCCTCATGCGTCAGCGGAACCGATTTCCGGCGGCCGAGCAGGTCAAGAATACAGTTGCACACTTTTTCCGCGCACCAGACGACCGGAAACAGAAGCGTCCGCAGCAGACAGACCGGAGCCGCCACGATTTTCGACCACGGGTCGCAATACACATACGCCAGAGTCATCGGGGTGATCTCTCCGAACAGCAGAAGAACGAGAATACCCGTGACGGCGGAAGCAACTGTCGCCGCCACCCCTTGAAGCCCCGCATGTTTGAGCACGGTGTCGTTCAGCATGGAGATGCAGCTGTTGACGAACATATTGGAAAGGATGATCGACACCAGCGTGCGGTTGTAATTATCAAGCAGGAAGTAGATTCGCCGTTTTGCCGGAGACGGATCGTCCCTGTACGCCATGACCTTGGCTCTGCTGAGCGAAAACAGCGCCATTTCGCAACTGGAGAAGAAACCGGATCCGCAGATCAGCACGATCAGCAGAACGATTTCCAGCGAAATCAGTAGATAACTGTCCATAAAATGCCGGTTTCCGGCGGAACTCCCTGAATTAATTCATAAAATTCCGTAATATATAGGAGTTTCCGCGGATTTGCAAATACAATCACGGAAATTATGCAAAAAGACACGGAGCTTCCGCGCTCCGTGTCTTCAGGTCTGTATCAGCTCATTGCGGAAAAAGTTTCCGCTTTCCTTGCTCCGCACGCAGGGAAAAATCCCGTTTTGAAACGGTGATCCGTATCTCCTTTTCCGCGGACGGGACCAGGATCACATAAGCCTCCGGTGTTTCCTGCAGCTTCGCTGCCTGCCGGACAAACTCCTCCCCACTGCTCCGGTACGGGCGGATCAATGTAATGAAAAGTCCGTTTTCCGACGGTTCCGGGGTGTCGGCGGTCAAATGGTGCTGGACGAGTTTCAGATACGGCATCGGCGGCGGATCGAACTTGTCGGTCTGGGCAAGCCGCAGTCCGGCGGGATACAGAAACTCCACACGGCAATTCGCCCTGCCGTTGTGAACGCGGATATCGCCCTGACCGCGGATCTCCATCCTGTTCAGCGCATGGAGGTGCCAGTTGAAAATGGAGGGCTTCTTCGCATTCAGGGAATCCACGATCAGAATCACCGACGGTTTCAGGAACAGGATCTGACGGCGGAACGAACGGAGACGCCCCTCATAAGAACCGGCGGCTTCCCCGGAAACATAATCCGCATCTCTTCCCGTATAAAAACCGGTGATCGCCCCCTTTGCCGAACGGGACATCTTTTTCTGTCCGATGCCGTCAACGGTGATGTTATTCTCCGATTTCGTCTCCCACATCCAGTTTTTATGAAAATCGCTTGCATAGTTGTCACGCTGTCCGGAGCGGATCAGCAGCCGTTCCCCGCACATGTTCAGCAGAAAACTGTTGTTGGCGTCATAGCCGTGGCTGGTCGTTCCGCCGGACGGGGAGGATTTGAACTGGATTTGCGTATTCTCCGCCGCATCGGTCAGGCTGGTGTTGAAAATGGCGAGCCCGTTGCCGCGGAACAGACGCGATGCCGGAAGATCCGCCGGAACCTTCCCGGCGACTTCCGGGCGCGACGCCCGCAGAAATTCGATATAACAAACCTCTTTTGCCGCGGGTCCGATCCGGTCGGCATACCACTGCCAGTACGGATTTCCGGAAAGCGACGCCAGGCTCTTCATCGTCAAAGCGTGCTGTTTCCGTTCCAGATGCGCAAGATCGCCGAAGCCTCCGCCACGGGTAAACGGCGGCATCTGATACAGCCCGTAATCCCCGGTTCTGCTGAAAAACGGTTTGTCGGCAATGCTGATCCCAAACGTGTTGTGCAGAATATCCGCCCACCAGAAAAAGCGGTCCAGATATTCCCGCCAGTACCAGATCCCCTCGTGCCAGCCGCCGTCGTCATCCCCCCAGACCGGATAAACGCAGTAATAGACATTCATTGCGCCGTCGATCCAGTCGGCGGCTTCGGGAATCTCCCCGTAAAAGACCACCCCTGCCTCGCCGAGGAAATGCCACTGACGGTTCTTGTGGCTGTTGTACGGCTGATAAAAATGACGCGGATACAGCATGTCAAACGCCTCTTTTCCACGAATCCGGATCACGGAACGGCAACGTTCGCGCTCCGGTTCCGAAAGCAGATCATGGACAAAACTGTAAGTCCGGGAAAAGCGGGAAAGATACGGCATCCCCGCTTCGTCGTTGTAACGCATGGCGGTGGAACCTTCCGGATCCCACTTTGCGCATTCGAGCAGAATTTTTTTCGCAGCTTCGCCATACCGTCTGTCTCCGGTGATGCGCCATGCGTAACCGAGTTCCGCCGCACCGCCGAGCGTTTTCAGAATGTGCATACGGTTGCCCCACCACATCTTCCGCCACTCTTTCGACGGACGTTTCACATGATCCGGATATTTCGGCGGCTCGGAGGTGTCCGGCGGATTTTTCAACAGTTTTTCACAGGTCGCGATCATGCGGTCATACTCGGCTTTCAGAGTGCTCTTCGCAAGCAGGCGGAAACCGGGAAGCTGTTCCGGCCGGATGAAAATGCGCGGATGTTCCGCCGGAATCCGGGAAAGCAGTTCCGCGGGTTCCGGTTTCGGATTGCGGGAAGAATCCGCGGCAATCTCAAATTTGCGCACCTTGCTCCACGCTGACGTTCTGCCGTCTTCCGACGTGTAACGAACCCGCCAGTACCAGACACCCGGTTCCATGACCGCTGACGGACAATACACATTCCAACGGAGTCCGGAAACCGTACGGGCATTGCGGAAGTCGGCGGAACGCGCATACTGCAATTCATAGGACGATGCCTTATACTGATCTTTCCAGACGAACGGTGCGGGCGTCGTGCGGCACACTTCCCGCTCCGCCGGACGGAATCCCCACTCATGATCTTTCTGCGGCGGCTCCTGAAACTTCAATCCGGCGGACACCAGAAACGGGCACAGGACAAACAGTAACAACGTATCTTTCATAACGGCAGTCCCTCTCTTCAATCGCTGTTGCTGGTCGACCAGAAATAACCGAGCGTGGAATTATACCAGTAGTTTTCCGGGATAATCCGTTCTTTCATCAGCGTGACATGACCGTCGGCGAAAGCGATGTTCGCCCCCATTTTTCCCGCATGACGCCATACCCCGGCACCTTTGCGCATCTGGCTTTTTTCAATCGCTCCGGGAACGGCGGTGTATTCGAAACGGTCGAGATCGAAAATCGCCGCGCGGGCGGAAGGGCGCTTGATCCTGGTAATCTTCATGATCCGCCCGCCATCCGTCACTGTTGCGAAACCGCTGCGCTGTCCGTTCCCCCCATTGATCCCGTAATGACGGGACGCCTCTCTCGTATTGAATGGCGCACTGGAGGGGCAACGGAACGGCGGAACCGGAATCCGGAGAGCCTCTTCGCCGGACCCGGACACTTTTTCCAGATACACATTATCCCCGAAACTTTTTCCCGGAATGAACGAAGCCGCAAGCACATCCTGCCACTTCCCGCCATGTTCATTTATCGGAGTCGGTGTATTTTTGCTGATCGCGGGAACGCAATCGTCGTTCTGGGAAATGTACATGGTCATCATCGTTCCCACCTGTTTCAGATTGGAGGAACAGCTGATGTCCTTCGCCTTTTCCCGCGCGCTGTTCAAAGCGGGCAGAAGCAGACCGGCAAGGATGGCGATCACAGCAATCACCACGAGGAGCTCTATGAGGGTGAAGCTGTCTTTTCTTGTTTTTACTTTTTTCATGATGTTTCCTTTTGTTTATTTATTTTACAGTATACTCTGACTGTTCTTCAGCCGACGGCGGCGCACAGGTCCCAGCCTCTACAAATTCATAGTTCCGGGCATACGGTTTTTCCGCCGCTTCCCCCCGGATTTTGCGGAGCAGATACTCCGCCCCCTGTGTGGAAAAATCCGTCACATTGATACGGAACCGGGTGTACTCACAACCGGAGCTCTGCGTACAGGCCATGTTCTCATCCATCACAAGCACGGAAAGCTCGCGGGGAATCGCAAGCGCACTTTCCCGGAGAGCCTTTGTAATCAGCGGCTGATCGGAACAGTTGCCGATAATAACCGCTCCCGGACGCTCCGGCGATGCAAAATAACCGCTCAGGACCTCTTCCGTCAAGCCTGAAGTAATGATCCACGACGGATTAACCGGAATCCGCAGTTCCCACATGCTTTTCAGAAAACATTCCCGGCGGAACCGGTTCGGGACAATATCATCCCGTGATGTCAGAAACCCGATCGCCCTATGTCCGAGCCCGGCAAGATAAGCCACCGCGTCATGAATCAGCTCTTCGTTGGAATACCCGAACGAAAATTCGGAAAGCTCGCTCTGAACCGCGCTCAGCAGAAACAGCGGAATGCCTTTCTCATTGATCCTCCGGATCGTTTCGAGGGAATACTTCCCCTGATTGTAAACGAGCAGACCGTCAAGCCGATACTCCGCAACTGCGGACTCTAACTGATCGACCGTGCGGAACAGCGGCAGCAGATCACAGTTGTTCCGGTAGCAGAAATTCCACAGCTCCCCGAAAATCCGCCTGTTGTAGGAATACGGCTGCTCGGTGATGTAGGCGATCCGCGGACGCTGAAGCGGCTCAGGATTCGCAATATAAGTCCCCGAACCGCGCCGCCGCACGGCGTAACCTTTCCGCTCCAGATCATTCATAACTGCAACGGTCGTTGCCACGGAAAGGCCGAGCTGTTTTGCAAACGCCCGTTCACCGGGCAGACGCTCCCCCGGCTTCCACACTCCGTCGCGGATCTGTCCGATCAGCTGATCGGCGATCCGGCGGTATTTCGGTCCGTCTCCGGATTCCATTTGCAATAATACCCGTTTCATCAATACTCCTTCCGCTCTTTTTAATTATACTACAAAACAGGAAAAATGTCAATAGCATGGATGTAATTTTGTTTAAAAATAATTACACCGATGTAATTATTTCAGTCATAATCCCTGCCCGTTCTGTCGGAGCGGATTCACAGAGTCGGACGGAACACAGCGGAACCGCGGGAGAAATCAAGGCTCTCCAGGTACAGAAAAATAAAATCTCCGGCTTTCGGCGGCCGCTTCGTGCGGGAACGGAGAAAACGTGCGGGGACGAATCCGCGCAAGCCGTATTCCGGAATATCGCAGATCATTCCCTGCGACGAAATCTTGATGATCACTCCCTCGTACAGACGCAGAGATTCAAGCGCATTCTGCTGTTTCAGATAGTGCAGCTTCAAACGGTCATTTGCCGCAAACCAGGCTTCATCGTTGCGCTCTTCCCGTTTTGAACATTCAAGCGCGATTGTCGCCAGCATCTTTTTGGAACGCAGACGCGTATTCTCCGCCGCCGCATGAAGCTGCTGGTGGAGGACAAGATCCGAATACCGGCGGATCGGACTCGTAAAATGCGAATAGCGGCTCTTGCCGAGCCCGTAATGCAGCCCCGGTTCCGCGGAATAGGAAGCCCGCGCCATCGCACGCAGGAAATTGGTCGTAATCACATATTTCCGGTGATCATCCGGCAGGGAATCCAGAAACTCATTGCAGATTTTCCGGTTGGAAAGATCGCCCGGCATCCGCTTGAGGATCGTCGAAACGAACAGTGAAAACTCCTCCAGTTTTTCCGCTTCGGGTTCGGGATGAATGCGGTAAAGTCCGGCAAAAGTCCCTGTCGACACCTCTTCGGCGACCGCGCTGTTGGCGGCAAGCATGCACTCCTCCACCAGTTCATCCGATTCCCGCTGTTCCCGGCGCTCGATTCCGAGTATCTCGTGCGTATCCTCGCTGCACAGAACCCGGATCTCCGTGGTGTCGAACGATAAAAATTCCTCGCGGCGTTTCCGGCGCGCGCGCATCTTGCGAACGGCTTTGACCAGCATCCCGATCGCTTCCGTCAGCTCCGGGCTCCACCGTGCGGGCGTTTTTCCCTCAATCGCCTCCTGCACCTCATCGTAATTCAGACGGTGATCAACGCGGATTGTTGAAAACACCCGGCGGGATGAAACGATCGCGCCATCCCGTTTCCGCACCCGCAGAATCACGCTGTGCGCCAGCGAACCGGCGTCCTGACGCAAGCTGATCCGGGACGTCAGCGGACGCGGCAGCATCGGACGGAACATACCGGGAATGTAGGAAGAAAACGCCCGTTTGCGCGCCTCCTTATCCAGCTTGGTCCCCGGACGGATATATGCGGCGACATCCGCGATATGCACACCGATCCGCCACTCTTTCCCGTCATCGTCAATGGAAATCGCATCGTCGAAATCCTTGGCGTCCTTGGGGTCGATTGTCACGGTAAACAGTGAAGTCAGGTCTTCCCGCTCCACGCCGGAAGAGGGTTCCAGTCCGGCGGCAGCGGCTTCCAACTCCGGCGAATAGGGGCCGGGCATATCGAATTCCCTGGCGACAGCCAGCAGATCGCCGTAAACGGTGCCCGCCTTCTCCAGCGGCTCTTCAACGGAACCGCGCAGGGATTCGGTGAACTTGGAACCGCTGTCCAGCAGACGCAGATTGACCCAGTCGCCTTTTTTCGCCCCCTTGAGCGAGCCGCTGATCTTGATCTCCTGCGAGATGTTGCGGTTCAGGGGACGGGCGGTGCGCGTTCCGGTCAACTCGCAGACCATGAACTCGCGTCCGCGGTTCAGAATCCGGGAAATCCTGCCGACCGGGCCGCGTTCGTCGCGTTCAAACGTGATTTCAACTTCCACCGTGTCGCCGTCAAGCGCACCGTTGATGGCGGACGGCGGAATAAAAACCTCCGTCCCGTCCGCGGAATTCACAAAGCCGAACCCGGCGGCGGCAGTGGAAAGCGTTCCGTTTACGGTTTTGAACACCCGGTTCAGCCGTTTCTCCTTTTTTTCCAGACGACGCGATCTTTTTCCCATATTCACTTCTCCCGTACTTTCCGGAAATATCCTACCGCTCCGCGCGTTTTTCAAATCAGTTTGACGATAAAATCAGAGTTTTTCCGCTTCTCAGCAGAAAAATCACCTGTTCCACGGGCACCTGAAACAGCTCCCGCAGAACGGAGGCATACCGTTCCAGCTGGGCGGAATACGTCGTGCGGTAATACTCCGGATCCTCCGGGCGGTCGCTCTTGTAATCCACAAGCTGAACCCGGAGCGGCATACCGCGTTCATCACGGAGAATCACCACACGGTCGAACACGCAGGAGATCAGTTCCCCGTTCAGACGAATCGAAAACCGGCGCTCCCGCCAAAGCTCCGTCTGAACGCCGGATGGACGGTTCAGCAAAGCGGCGGCGTCCGCAGTCGAAATCGCGTTCCGGAAAACCGACGCCACGGTCTCCGCGGTCCGGGACCCGACGGTCGGCACGATCCGTTCCAGAAAGTCGGCAAGCAGAATTTCCGGCGCACATTCGTCCAGAAAGCCGATTTCCGCAAACAGTTCATGCAGAAGCGAACCGGATTCCGTTCCCCCGCCGGGAGCGGAAAACAGGGAAACAGACTCGTCATCATGATCCGAGGGGCGCACCGCAACCGCCTGTTGCGGCGGTATGACAGGAACGGAAACAGAAGCATAATGATCCGTCATCAGTTTTGCGAACCGTTCTTCCGCACGGATCAGATACGGTGCCCGCGAATCCGCCTTGCGGCTCTTCTTCTCCGCCCAGTTCACATCGCCGGACGAATACAGCAGAGTCAACGGATGTTCCGAAGGAACGGCTGCCAGCCACGCGGCGTCTTCCTTAGCGGGCTCCTCCGCAAGCGCGGCCCGGAGCAGATCGGGGAAGCGGTATGCCGTCCCCGTTCCGCTTTCTCCCGCATCGGGAATCATCATATAAAGAGCGTGTCTGGCGCGGGTCATTGCAACATAGAGCTGACAGCATTTCTCATAGGTATGCCCGGCGGAAAGAATCTCTTCCGCCTCTTCTATCGCGGGGAAATACGGCAGAAACGCTTTTTTCGGCGGGTGCGTGACCCATTCCGGACGGAATTCCGCGTCTTTCCGGACAATCAGATTCCGGGGCCGCCCGGCGTCGATTCCCGTATTCGTATAAAGTTCGGGAAGAATGACAAGATCAAAATCCAGTCCCTTGGACTTGTGGATCGTCATAAACTGAACGGTCCGGCGGACCGAGGTGCTTTTCACCTCCATGCAGTCGAGATAATGCAGGAACTCCGCAATATCCCGCCGTCCCGAAGAATCGAATCCGACGGCGGCGTCCACCGCCAACGCCATGCGCCTGGCGTCGAAATCCGACAGCACCGGGCGGAACGCCGCCGTGAACCGTTCCAGAAACACCCGGAACCCGTTCGACGCAACCGAGGAGCGGATCGCGGCGGAAATACGTTCCACCCATGCATCAAATCCAATCCCGGATTCTCCGGACAGTTCCGGCAGTTCATATAGAAAGCAATCCCGCTCCGCGATCTTCACCATCGACAGGAACCCGCGCGCCATCGTGTCGCCGGGGTGCCGGACCAGAGAAAGCAGGTTCCGGCAGACCGTGAACACCATACTGGAATTGAGCAGCATCACACCCTCCACCGAAATTGCGAACGCATCGCTCTTTCCCCGTGCGGCGGCAAGATCGCGGAACTGCTCCGCCGTCTCCCGCGCATAGTCGTTCCCGAGCGTCAGGACTCCGACCGTATAATCATGCTCCGGCGCAAACGGGTCCAGCGCTTCCAGAAGAGCGAAAACCGATTCGGCGGGAACTGTTTTCCCATCCTCGGAGGCACAGGAAATCAGAGCGGAAAATCCCGCCTGTTTCGCCGCGGACGGCGCGGAGGAGTGATGTTCGAACCCCATCTTCTCCATTGCCCGGCGGACCTTGCCGTTCTCCACGCGCTCCGGATGTTCGAACACCCGGTTGACAGCCTCGATCACCGGAACCGAAGAACGGAACGAACGTGCAAGAGTCGTCAGCTCCAGCCGCGCCCCGTCAAAGCCGGGATCGGAGTAACGGCGATACAGCATCCCGAACAGTTCCGGGTTGCCGTCCCGCCATTGATAGATCGACTGCTTGATGTCGCCCACATAGAAGAAGGAACGAAACCGCTCCTGCTCCGGCTGGAACACTTCGTCGGCGAGATTCGCAACCGCCCGCCATTGCTCATCGGATGTATCCTGAAATTCGTCAAGCAGATAATGGTTGTAAACGGAGTCCAGTCTCTCCTCCAGCACCACACGGTCGGAAAACGGAAGCGCAAGCGCTCCGGACTCCTCCGGCGGACGAAGCAGGAAAATAATATCTTTAAATGTCAGCTTTCCATTCCGGCGGACCGAAGCGCCATACTGCTGATCGAAACGCCGGACCAGACGGTAGCGGGCGGAATTCTGATCCGCGATCCGCCCGTACTCCACGGCAAGCAGATGCCGCATGACCCTCTGCGCGGCACGGAGATATCCGCCTTCCAGAACGATCGGCTTCCGATAATAATGGAATGACACGCTCCCGGCGTTCAGCCAGTCCGGATCGGCTTCCGCAAGTTTCTCGACCGGAGTCAGGTACGGCTTGACCGGAGCCGTGGCGTAAGCCGCCGCCTCCGCGGCGAATTTCTCCAGAACACCAAAAAATCTTGCGTACTGCGGCAGATTTTCCGCTCCGCTCTGAAACAACGCCTGAACTTCCTGCAGCTGCGCCTCCGTCATGCGGTCTTCCGGACGGATTTCCGGTGCGAGTTCGGAAATCCGGGTCCAGTAATGCTCGTCGGGAAATTTCAGATACGCTTCGTAATAATCCCGGATGATCGCCTGCGCGGGTGCAAAAATCGAATACGGCTCCATGTTCATCCCCGCCTGCTTGACGAGCTCCAGCAGAACGCGCCGTTCTTCATCTCCGGAATCGCGGATCAGCGTCAGGAGCGTACGGATCCGCTGTTCGTCATCCTGTTCGCTGAGCATGGAAATCTCGCCTGCGATACCGCACTCCATCGGGAAAGCGCTGATGATATTGAAGAAAAAACTGTCCAGCGTGCTGATCTGCAGTTTCTTCGGCGAACAGAGGATTTTCCGCAGAATCCGGAACAGATCGTCTGCGGTCGTATCCGGCGGCAGCATTCCGTTCAGGGTCCGCTCCTCCAGCATCGCCGGGTCCGACGACATCGCCAGAATCTCCTGAATGATCTTGTCGAAAATCTCGCCCGCGGCTTTGTTGGTAAACGTCATGGCGACAATCTCATCCGGCTCCACGCCGAGTTTCAGCAGGGACAGATAACGCATTGCCAGACTGAACGTCTTGCCGGTTCCGGCGGATGCCATGATAGCCAGATTCGGGATCGGATTCATCGTCTCTCCTCCTGTTCCGTTTTCCAGACAGCCGACGGAACCGCGGACCGCAGATCCGGCAGGAAGAACGGTTCGAACAGATCGTATTTCACCCGTTTCTCCGGATCCTCATGGAAAATACCGTCCGTCATCTCCCGCAATTCGGCGGCAATCCGTTCCACGAGCTCCTCCGCCGCCGGCAGAAGCATATCAAGTCCCTCCCAGAACTGGTATTTCGTATCCGTCACACTTTTCGGCATGGAAAGATACCCGCAGAGGATGCGGACCGTTGCAAAATCAATTTCCGGATGTTTCGCCCGGAATGCGGGATCGCGCAGGATCAGCATACGGTAAAGCGGAAGCTGAAGATCGGTAAACCGCCTGCTCCGTCCATTCCAGTGCACAGCCTCCGGCGACGAACCGTCGTCGATCGTCTTATAGTCGATCAGCCGGAGCAGGTTCTGCGATGCGGAATATTCGATACGGTCGATCCTGCCGCGGATTTTCAAACCGGCGAAAGAGACGCCTCCCGCCTCGCCTCCGAGCGGATATTCCAGTTCCAGCGGTTCAAACTCCCGCGCGGCTCCGGCAAGCTCGCCGGCAGTCCATGCAAGACGCTGTTTGATCTGCTCGTTCTGGATTGCAAGCAGAACCGGAAGCGGCGAGCCATAACACTCGCGCATATAACAGTCAAGCTCTTCGAACAGACGCTCCTTCATACGGTCCGGATCGGTGATCCGGTCGCGTCCCGCTCGCTCCAGAGCAGCATGACAGCAGGACCCGAATCCGGCGCGGTCCATCTCTTTCGGCTCAAAATCAACGGAATCCATTTTCAGTTTTGTTTTCAGGAAAAACCGGAACGGACTTGCAAGGTAATCCTTAAACCGGGTAACGGAAACTGTCGGCTCCGTACCGGAACCGCTGTAGTCCGGCTGAAGCACGAACCGGGCTCCCGCATTGCCCCCGGACGGCGGATCCGGCATGCGTACCGGATCATACAGAAGAGCGGCACGCTCCAGCACATCGCCGCGTTCCCCTTGAAAGAAAAACCGGGAAAATTTCTGCGGTTTGTTTTCCGAATCGAACCGGGAAGCGAGGAAACGGACGGCTCCGCGCGGACGCGAGTTCAGAACGGATTCCAGATAAAGCAGATCGCGCGCCGTCCGCCGGGCGTTATTCGGCAAACCGAGAAAACTCCGCTGGGAATCGGACAGAAACGTGCTGCCGCGCACATTCTCCGGAATCATGCCGTCGTTCATTCCGCAAAGCACGATTTCGCGGGCTTCGCTCCATGGAAGTTCCAGAAAACCGCCGATACTGAAATCATGTTCTCCGCGCTGACGGTACAGACGCCGGGAACCGAACAGCTCCAGAAGATCGCCAAAGCTCTCGGAGAGCGGCACGTCCCGGTAAAGCGGACTGCGCCGTATCTGAAGCAGAACCGATTCCAGCCCCGCGACTTCGCTCCGGAACGGAATCCCGTGCGACGGCGAAGGCGTATGGTCGGCATAAATCATCGCGAGCCACTCCCGGATCACTTCCGCAAGCGGCTTTCGCCGGTAATTCTCCCGTAAATCACGGAGACGCTCAAACAGCGGTCGTATCTCCGGTCCGGCGGTTTGAAACACGACGTCGAATAAATCCGGCAAATGCCGGATGCGGAATTGATCCAGCCGGGTCAGCAGCAGATTTTCCGGCAGTTCCAGCACCTTGGCAAAATACCGGAGTACGTCGGGATGACGGATCAGGGCCTCAGCCGCTTCAAAACGGGAATCCGTCAGAAAACCGTGCAGACCGTTCAGCAGATCAAACAGGCGCAACCCCCGCACCGGCTCGCCGGAAGGATTGACCACCTCCAGTGAGGAACCGTCCGGAGTCGTCAACCCGGCAAGTTCCCGACTCAGCGGATTGAACAGTGCTTCCCCGCCGACCGCAAGGATCTTTCCGTTCAGATCGCGTCCGGATTCCAGCAGAAGCGCCGCGGCGGCCGAGGCCATCTGCTCCACGGTTTCCGTCTTGTAAATCTCCGCCCTTCCCTCCGCAACGGAACCGAACGACACCGGGTAATCGGTCCAAAGCTCCGGAACGGGACGCCCCCAGCCGTCAAACAGATTTTGAAGAGCTTCCGGCGCATTGACCCATATTTCGACCTCCATCGTTTCCGCGGCTTTCGCCAGCCGTTTCAGCAGAAGCGCCGACAGATCGGGCATTCCAATAACGACGATCCGTTCAAACTTCCGGAATTCCGCAGCGGAATCCGCCAGTTTCAATTTCAAATCTTCCGGATCGGCAAGATGATGCTCCGCCAGCAACAAAGCCACCCGGTTTTCCAGTTCCTGTATTTCGCGCCAGCGTCCGGAATCGACCGAAACGCCGGTCCGCATAAGCTCCGCAATCGAATGTCCGCCGGCGGAAAGTTCCCGTTTCAGCTGGATGAACTGTCCGGCAAGATGCGTTGCAACCGTCTCGCCGCAATCGGCGAACTCTTTCGGGAACAGGATCGGAAACTCTCCCGCTCCGCATGTGGAGATAACCTGCTTCCACGCATGGACAATATCCGCTTCCGAGGCGGCGGAAAAACGGGAAGCCCCCTCGGAAACGAACCGTTCCGGCGTGTAAAACTCCGGCGGAAACAATCCGGCGGAAAGCGGTTCCAGCAGGGCAGTCATCGTTTCATTGAGAATCCGGATCGCATGGCGTCCGGGGATCAGTACGAGCACTCCGGAAAGATCAATGGAATTCCCCGGCTCCGCACGGTATCCCGTATTCAGCAGGGCGGGAGCGGCAAGACGGGGCAGCGGAGCATCCCAGCCGAGAAAACGAAGTTGCTTCATCGCTCACCTCAAATCCGTCCGCGGAACGAAATCCGCGGATCCGCAAGAACGTATAGAATATCGGCGATCAGCATTCCGCCCAGAGTCAACGCCCCGCTGAATGCAAACAGCGTCATCAGCAGCGGAATATCCCGGCTGCTGAGCGCCATCATCGAAAGCGACCCCATTCCCGGAATATTGAACACATACTCCACCAGAATGCTGCCGGAAACCAGCGACGGCAAAATCCCCGCGAACAGCGTGATCATCACCACCAGCGTATTCCGGAATGCATGGGAAAGCACAACGTCGATCTGCGGAACCCCTTTTGCAATCGCCGTCCGGATATAATTCTGATGAATGACATCCATCATCGCCGATCTCGTGAACCGGGAAAGTCCGGCGAACCCGCCATAGGTCAGACAAAGCACAGGCAGCACATAATGCATTGCGGTATCGCCGAGAATCTTCCATGTGGATGCTCCCGGCGGCACCTCGGGAACCAGCCCCTTCAGCGGAAAAACGGGAAGCCAGCCGCCCTTGCAGAGCGCCGCCTGCAAAACCAGAGCCACCCAGAGAGTCGGCAGGGAATAAAGGAAAAAAAGAAAAAACGTCGTGATCCGGTCATATCTGGAATCCGGGAACACTCCGGCGAGAATCCCCATCGGAATCGCCAGCAGATACGTCAGCAGAATCGCCATGACATTGAGTCTCAGCGTAACCGGAAGACGCTCCAGGATCAATTCACTGACCGGTCTTCCCTTGTCGACTGCGGCGGAAGTGCCGAAATCGCCGTGCAGGACGATCTGTTTCATCCAAAGGTAAAATCCGACCGGAGCGGGCTTGTCAAGATGCAGTTTTTCGCGCAGGGAATCGTTTCTCACGAGTGCGGATTTTTCCGAGGAAAGCCCTGCCCCGTCGCCCTGCGATCCGAACATGGAACTTCTGGTCGGATCTCCCGGCGCAATCCTCAGCAGCAGATAGCTGACAAAGAGGATTATGAGCAGAGTCAACCCGGCGAGAAAGAGCCGTTTTGCCAAATAACCGTATAAACCGTGCATATTTTTCCAAAAACCGTTTGCTTTTTTCGGTATCATAGTGCATATTTAAAGGGTTTGCAAGTGCGAAAGCCAAAAACTTGCAAAAAAGCGGCTCCCGTAGCTCAGTTGGATAGAGCGATTCTCTCCTAAAGAATAGGTCGCGCGTTCGATTCGCGCCGGGGGCACCATTCTTTTCTTATTCAGAATCAGCAAGTTACGCAAACGTCCGCTATCAACAAAATTTCCCGTTATGGTGCCGTTATGGTGCCGTTTGAAGCATTTCGGAATTATATGAATGATGGACTGAAGAAATGCAGAAAAATGAAAAAGTTTGTTTTTTGTTTTGCTTGATATTTACCGGATGACAATTATATTTTATTAGATAGTTTTGAGTTTACCTAATCCTGAATAAAGGAGAACGGCATGAGTTTTACCACCCACTTCAGCGTTGTAAACAATCTGCGGAATGAGGATAATTCCTCCTGGAACCGGTTTTTCGTGACCTACGGACCGCTGATCCGTCTGCACGGCCGAGATTGCGGAGTGCCGGAAAACGCGTTGGACGATCTCGTGCAGGATGTGATGCTTTCGATTTTCAAACAGTCGAAAACATTTGTTTATGATCCCTCGCGCGGACGTTTCCGCGATTATCTGCGGTTCATTATCCGCGCCCGCGCCAATGATATTTTCCGGGCGCATTACAAAGAGGAACGCGCCGTTCAGTCGGTCGAAGTGACGGAACTTTATCTGGATGATCTCTACACGTCCGAATGGGAAGAGCATATTCAGAAAGAGAGCTTGAAGAAACTCAAGGAACTTTCTTCGTCACAACATTATCAGATTTTTCACATGGCGGTGGTGCAGAACCGCGACCCGAAAGATCTTGCAAAGTTTTTCAATATGCCGCGCGCCACTGTCTATTCCATCCGCAGCCGGATGGAGGAGAAACTCCGGGAAATCGTCAAATCGCTTGATTTTTGAGTCCGCGCAGACGCTTCACCGCAATCCGGCGCTGAAATCCGAACCGATCGGTGAGGTCAGATATGCGAAACGGTTTGCTCATTTTTGATCTTTAAAACAAAAAATCCCGGACTCTCACCGGGTCCGGGACGTTTGCGAATCATTCAAATGAACTTACTTCTTTTCGGCGTTTTCAAGAAACCATTTGGCGAACTCCGGAGAAGCTTTGACGAGATCCACCAGGTAGCCCGTGACCTGCGGACCGACTTTCCGGCGAATCTTCTTGATGCCCTTGATGTTGCCGGTTTTCTTGTCGACGGTGACTCCGGTATCATCATTGATCTCAATCTCCCACTCCGAATTCTCCCGGCAGACGTCAATCACATTCAGCCCGTCCGTGTGCGAGATGTTCGCCGTCATGCTCTGCGGATCAATACCCGCCTGTGCGCGCGTCCCGATTGTGAAGCCGCCAACATTGTGGCTGCACCCCACCGCAAATGCCACCATTCCTGCAATCGTTCCGATTACGATTCCTGTCCGGATTTTGTCCCAGACACCGAAAATTTTCGCTCTGTCCATGTCTTTTGTTCCTTTCGTTGTGTTTTATTTGAATATCGCCACTATCACAGCGCTCACCGCGACCGCTGTAGTGATGATCCACTTCCAATCGGACTTGTTTACCGTTGCGGATTGATGGTGCGCTTCTACGCTTTGCCGCAGCAGACGGAATTCGGACAACAGACCAGGCTTCCCGTTGCCGTAAATCGCTTCAAATACCCGCCATGTGGTTTTGTTGTTTTCATCTAGCTGACTTTCGACTTTTGCCAGCCGTTCGGTCACGGTCAGTTTTGCCGTCATTTTACACACCCTCCCTGATGCCAGGAATCACCACCGAACAGCCGGACTCCCCAGTACGCTCTCCGGGCAAAACGCTCCGGCATTCCGTCCTCAACCAAAAGCTCACGGAACAGCTGATCGGCTTCCGCTTTGGTCCACCCGTCCGGATGAGTCCGGTAAATCCAGTCATGCACGAACGCGGCACGAAGAGCCCGGTTGTCTCCCGGCGGGAATACCCATCGCCAAAAGAATCGGGGAACGGAAGCGCCGTCGCTCCGGAATTCGTATGGGACCGTGACGCTCTTTCCGTGCCACTCAATTGTCAATCCACCCGGCTCCCGCAGGACATAGACGTTTCCCTGTTCATCTTCTTTCAGTATGTCAACAAGCATTTTTTATCTCCTCAAAATTTGTTGAGCCACGGCGATTCGCAGACATCCTCCGGGAACGGAGTGAGTCCGCCCGTGAACGAGAGTTTCAGCGCCGAGGTCGCGTTGTACGGAATGAAGTAAATACTGCCATTCGGTGCGAGCACACAGCCGCGGAATTTATTGCCGGATTCGAGTGCCGTGTCAATCGGGATTTCAACGGAACTTCCGGTATCGGGATCGACTTCAAGGATGCTGCCGGAGTTGAGCGGCGCAAAGTACAGTTTCCCGTTCGGTGCGAGACACCCGCCGACCCATTTGCCGTTGCCACTTCTGACATCCCCGTGAATCGTGACAGTTCCGGTATCGGTCGAATACGATACAAGTTTGTCGTAATAACAGGTCACGCCCCAGAGCTGTCCGTCCGACGCGAACACACTGCTCTGGAACAGTTCGCCGCTCGCGGAAATGCCGTGTTCGATCAGCTGCGTCGTCCGCGCCACGGGGTCGATTTTCAGCACATACTTGTTTTGGTAATTCGACGGAAACGCATAGATGCAGTTGTCGGGACCGAGCACGCCGCCAATCCATTTCCAACTCCAACTGATATTGAGTTCCACATTGCCGAACGTTTCGAGCGTGTCGGTCTCCGGATCAATGACGCCGATTCTGTATTCCTGACACGGAAGACAGTAAATTTTCCCATCGGGACCGAGCACGCCGCCCGCCCACTTGCGGTCACCGCTTATTGCCGAGAACGTGTACGTCGTGTCGGTTTCCGGGTCGATCACAAGAACTTTGTTGGACGTGTGCGGGATCGCGTAGATTTTCCCGTTCGGCGCCAGACATCCGCCGAACCATTTGAGATCGCCCGCTTCCGTCGGAATTGTCGTTACGGTATCGGTCGCGGTGTCGATGATGAGGATCTCCGCCGCCCCGTGCGGGATGCCGTAAATCTTCCCGTTTTCCGCGAGTACGCCGCCGATCCATGTTGCCGATGAATCAAGCGAGCCGAATGCGGAAAGCTCCGCCGTGTACGTTTTCCCTTGGTTGCCCGCAACGATGGAGCGAAGCCGCGACAGAATGGACGGTGTCAACAAAGGTATAAAAATTCGATTGGTCGCGGGCTGCAGCGTCCATTCCTGTGCAAGTTCCGCGATTGCCGAATCTGTGAGAGCTTCATTATATACTCGGATGCTTGAAATGAAGCCGGTAAAGTATTCTCCCCATGAATGGGTAGCACCTATCGTTCCCTTTTGCAAGGTGAGAGAGCGGTTGATTGTTTCTGTCGAAACAAGTTCCCCGTTGACATATATTTTGCTGACTGAACCGTCGTAACTCAATGCGAGATGATTCAATTCCGTGTGGTCAATGACATTGGAAGAGGTGTTGTGATTGTTGCCGTTTCCTCCGACATCCCGAACCGCCGGTCCGGAACAATAAGCAAGGGCAACGCCATTTCCATTCAAATTACCCCACATGAACAGAACAGATTCTGAAGAGCAGGACTGATTTGCTTTCGCCCATAGAGAAATTGTGTACGCTGATCCTCCACTCGGCAATCCTGTATCGGGAAAACTCAATCTGGAACTGGAGGAAAATCTCAAGCAGGGGATTCCAAGATAAGAAGTCTGCGTTACGCCGCTTCCGGACATCGTGAAAGCCTGTCCGCTTTCCGCTACCTCCAATGAATTTCCGGACGCATAAAACACGACGCTGTCCGTTTTCGGGATATTCTGATTCTGAGAATAATTTTCGTTTTTTATTGCATATTTTGAATTCAGGAGTATGCCAGAAGCGTTCGCCTCTGGAACTCCCGCCGATTCTTCCAACGGCAGAAACAGTTTCCGTTTTTTGAATCGACGCAGCAGAGTTTTCAGTTCTGATTCAGAAAACGCACGGTTGTAGATTCGCAAGTCAGCCAGATACCCGGACCAGCCGAATGAATGATCGGGATGACCGCCGATGTAAGCGGTTGTTGCCGTTCCCGTAGCCAATGTGATGGTGACGCTTCCCACAAGAACCGCATTGATGTACGCCTTGAGCGTTGTTCCATCGTAGACCACGTCCAACAGCTGCCAGTCGGCGGAAAAGAGGTTGGCAACCTCAAACGAAGTCCCTCCGAACCAGGTATCCAGACGCAACAGCCCTTCGTTGAAGCAAAGAAAAAGCATCTGTCCACTGGATTCCGGCCCCCAGATTATAATACTTTCCTGCCCATCGTTGGACGGGTTGCTGAACCAGACGGAAATTGTAAACGGCGAATTGGAAATCGGCAAACCATCTGCGGGGAACGAGATAATTGAACCTCCGCGAGTCATTGATATGGACGGAATGCTATTGTACGGTCCGAATTTAATTCCGGACGTACCAAACGTCATTGTCTGCCCGGTTTCCGCGGTATGCGTGTCCGAGCCGAACGAGGCATTGAAAACAAGTCCGTTTGTCGGCATTTCCGCGAGCGGCAGATCAATGACCAGTCCTTTTTTTCCGATTTCCGGAGTTGTTTTAGTGGAAATCAAAGTTTCTGTAAATTGCTCCGGCGCATTTAATTCACAGATAAGATTATGCATCTCCGCATCAGAGATCCTGCGGTTGTACAGGCGAATTGCTTGAGCGATAATCATACCAGAGCTTCCAACCTGTATATTTGAACCGATTGTCGTGGTATAACGATATTCCTCCCCATGCTGTACCGCCTGAAAAAGATACGTCTTATAGATCGTTCCAACTTTGTTCAAGTTGTCAGGATTTAATGTAAAATAAACATCAAATTTATCTGCTTCAGTTTCGCTTGCACGGAGAAACAGGAATACAAACAGATTTGTGACGGCCTGAACGGACCCGGAAACAGTATTCGTGCTAGAACCGTAACTGCTTGGACCGTAAATTTCATAAGTCGTAACACTTCCGGCTGCGGCTGAATCGCCTGACGAGGAAACCTTAAACAGCAGACTGAATGCTGTTATGCCAGAGTCAGGAGACTTACCAATCAGACAACCGAGGCTACCGGAAAGATTGACCGCCAAGCACAGCGTTCCGTTGAAATCGTTTGCAGACGTTGTGTTTTCGACTGCCGTTCCTCCGATAATTTGAATGGATCCCGTAGTTTCATCCGTCAATGTGTTCGTCTGCAACGCTCCGCCGGAAACTTGGACTGAATCAGAGCAGACGATTGTTCCAACATTTGCCGTGGTGGACGAACCATCAACATATACTTCAAGTCCGTCTGTTATGGACACAGATTCCGTGACGGTTCGGTCCGGTAGAGGCAGGTATGTTTTCCCGCAAACGATTCCCCGCTGCCCAACTGCGGGGACCTGTTTTGGAAGATACAAAAAACTCATGGTTATTCTCCCGTTGTCGGAACACTGAAATCATACACAACATCGACCGTTTCGCCCGCAGTTCCATCGGCGTTGATCAGCTGCGCCGTTCCGGCAAATGTTGTTTCGTCCGTGACCGCAGTAAATACTGCGAACGATACCGCAGCCGCGCCCGACGAACCGGTATCACCCTTGATATTGACTGGTGTTGGATTTTCCAGTCCTCCGTCATTGGTCCATGAGAGATTGCCTTCGGCATCCAAGGATGGCGTAAAAGTGGTTCCGACCGCACCCTGCAACTCCGAAACGTCCGGAATCTCCGTCTTCAACGCATACAAGTTCAAATCCGGCGCTCCCGTCAGATCGCTGTACTTTTTGGAAAACAGCTCCGTTTTCAGAGCATAGTTTTCAAGATTCGGAAGTTCGCTCTTCAGCGCGTAAATACCGAAATCGGGCAAATCATCCGACGTGACAAAGCCCGAAACGTCCGGAATCTCCGTCTTCAGCGCATACTCACTGTGCGTGTGCGACTTTCCCGCATACGTTTCCGCCGCGGCTGTGATCGTCAGATAGCCGGACAAATCCACCCCGTCCGGAATCTCCGTTTTCAGCGCATACAAGTTCAAATCCGGCGCTCCCGTCAGATCGCTGTACTTTTTGGAAAAC
>ENA-UOOA01000340-UOOA01000340.1-human-gut-metagenome-genome-assembly--contig:-P61old-NODE-340-length-100960-cov-7.780021_pt1 | contig 100960 bp, 79 predicted proteins | sample MGYA00242467_ERZ724014 | MGnify/ENA metagenome assembly ERZ724014 | reverse complement strand
TCCTCCTCTTATTGTTCTTTATACAATCTCCCCATCACTAATTTCAATTACACGCCCGCACCGTGCGGCGACTTCCATATCGTGTGTTACAATAATAACAGTTTTCCCGCCTTGATTCAACTTTTCAAACACGTCCATGATTTCCCCGGATGTCTTAGAATCCAGCGCACCGGTCGGTTCATCTGCAAGTAAAAACGTCGGATTATTTACAAGGGCACGTGCAATCGCCACACGCTGCTTTTGACCGCCGGAAAGCTGACGAACAGGCTTTTTCGCCAACTCTGCAAGACCGACGTTTTCCAATGCAGTCATAATTTTTTCCCTTCGTACATCGTTTCCCTTTACTTTTCCAAAAATCAAAGGAATCTGAACATTTTCCTCGATGGTGTATTCATCAATCAAAGCATAGTCCTGCATGACAATACCCATTTTTTGATTGCGAAATCTGGCACGCTCTTTTTCCTTCAAATCTCCTACCGACACACCATCTACCAGATAACTTCCCTTATCATAAGAATCAATTGCCGCCAAAATATGCAGTAACGTGGATTTTCCGGCACCGGATTTTCCGATAATTGCCACCATTTCTCCTTCTTCAATTGAAAGGTCAATTCCTTTCAAGGCACAAAATTCATTTGTCTTTCCTTTGTTGTATATCTTTACTAAATTTTTTATTTCAATCATAACATTACCCTCCACTTTATAAATCCGACTTTAATAACTCAACAGGATTTTTTTTCTTTAACATTCGTGATGCTACAAAGTAATATACTAAGCATACACAGACAACAACTAAAATCAATAACACCGTCGACCAAAAATCTAACTGAATATAAACATATTCACTTATTTTTGTCCTTTCTGCCAATATCAAAAACATCATGACAAACATTAATGAGATAACATTGGTTATAATAATCTGAATTAGCGAAAATAAGCTGTTTTTTCCCCACGGAAGTCCCAAAACTGAGAATACCGCATTCTCCCTCATATCCTCCGATAAGTTCAAGGTACAAACATTTATTACGCTGATTATCGTGATGCACAAAACACAAATAAAAACCGGCAGATACATCATAACGGTTTGCTGAAATTCATGGTTGCTATTCTTCATAAACCGCTCCAGCGGAGATAGCACGCAAACATCACTTGCACCATATCCTGCTATATTTTTCCGCAGTGTGTTTTCAATTTGCAAAAGTTCTTTTTCCGTAGTATCATCCTGCACGGCAATAATATATTTTTGATTGTATGTCATCGGAATATGATTTTTAATTGCCTGATTCTCCCTCATCAAAACCAACGCATATTCGGACTGCTGATAACTGTACGTTGAATACAAATCCCGGTAATCCGTCCGATACAACTGGCTCGAACCGATATTGGAGCCAATCACTGAAATACCTTCCTTTAATACTCCGCAAACCATTGCCTTGAAGGAATGTATTTCCCCATTTTCGTCGTAGTAGCCAAGGTTAATATGGCTGCCCGTTTTCCATCCGTACGGATTTTTAGAAACAACAATTTCAATTTCGTCATCACTTGATTCTTTTTTATCAAGCCAGTCCCCGCTTTCCAATTCCGGCTTAAAATCATTAATCAAAGAATCCGGATACGCCAAAAAATTAGAATATCCTTCATTTTTTGAAGAGACAACGTTTCCATAACCAAAACTCATAACCGAATCCACTTTATCCATACCTTTTGTAAGCGAATCTTTTGTATCACCATGACATCCGGAAGCCTCTACGACAAATCCCTTTTTCCCGTTCCAGTCTGCCACCGGACGATACCAGCGATATTCCTCACAAATAGTTGTTACTGTCACCAATAACACAATAAATAAAACGGTCAATTGCAAAATAATAAAACAATTTCTTTTTGTATGCCGAATGTAAGCACTTATAGCCAGTGAAACCATCACTTCTCCCCCTTTCGCATTTGTACTACCGTTTGTTTTGACATCTTTCCCGAAAGAAGGTAACCAATCAAAAGCACCACAAAAATGAAAATAGCACAAATCATAACATATTCTCTAATGCCATAAATCATAAACAGATAAGCAAACCAATTCTTTGCCAGTGGGTACACAAAAAAACGGAAAGTTAAAACTCCCACAACAAGGACAATTACCATATTTAGAAGAATTTCCGCAAAAAACATTCTCCTAGCGGTTCTTTTACTACATCCACACAAAGAATACACGGCTAACTGTATTCTTCTTTTTCGGAAAATATAACGATAAATCATATACATATTTCCACCTGCTAACAGAGCCAAAAGTACACTGATTCCAATCATAGAATACTCTTTTTTCCGGTCGGCATTATTCTGAATATAAAAATCATCACATTCGCCCCCAATTGCTTTTAGTTCCTGACAAAAATCGTCGTACTGAGAGCGCGTAGGAAGCATTGTTAATTCAACAGAAAAAGTATCATAATGAGCCTTTTTCGGAAATGAAAGATATGGCATTTCCATCTCGCCATCCCCATTTACATTATTGATTCCAATTATCTGATAATTTTCTCCATCCAAAGTGATAGTCTGCCCGATATCTTTTTTTATATTGGGACTGATAACTACGACTTTTTCAACCTTTTTGTAATGAACCGGCTGTGCCATTTCACCATCAAGGGAACCCTTTACATTTTCCAATACGCGGTCACTATAAGAGAAAACACCATCTTTGTACTGAACTCTGTCCTGATAACTTATATCACTTCCCTTAACAGACGCATCAATATATATGTAATCAATGGAAAAATCATAGTCATCTGTCAGCGTTTTTATCACCTTTGTCAACTGTTCTCTTGTAACAGTGCTTTTTCTAAAGGATGCATTCAAAAATTTCGTATCTACATTTGCTGATAATTCATACAAATTATTTTGAAAAACACCAAACACAAAAAGAATGCAAACCAATGACACAATCTGCGACACCATCAATATGGCAAACAACCCTTTTTGCTTCTTCAGAAAAGAAATCCAATTTTGTAATACCATTTCTTATCCCTCCCTTTTATTTGCTGTATTTATACCTAAGTTTATTTTTTTTCGCATATTTTTCCGCATAAGAACCTTTTTTAACATACAATGTTACCGTATCTTTCGAATAACGAAATTCACCTTTTTCTATCTTTGTTACACTGGAAGGAATGACAACTTTCTCCAGTTTTGAACACTGTGCAAAACCACCTCCGATAGTTTCAATTCCATTCTCAATGGTTACATTTTTTAGCGTTGTTACATCATCATTATAAAAACTAATATCAAATCTATTAATTTTCTTTCCATCATATTTAGCCGGAATCACTAAATCACTTCTCTTCCCAAAGTCGTTAAAGGTATTAATATCCAAAATATTCTTTTTATTAACATTTATAACGTTCCATGTTTCCTGCTTACTCGTCTTCACAATACCAGATGTTTCATCATCCGGATTCGGCGATTCCTGTACACGGCTGGCCGTTGGTGAAATAACATCCCCCTGCTTTTCTTCCTTCGGCAGTAAAAAATATAAACCACCCATAATAATAAAAAATACAATTACTGCCAAGATAAATACTTTTGATTTTGTCATTTATGATGCCTCCCTTTTATTACCGAACAATTCAAAACTCGAATTGTTCGGTAATTAATAACTAATTATATTTGTCTCTTTTAATTGCTCCTATTAATAATAACGTTCCAAAAAGCAAAAATCTGACAAATATTTTTCACATTCAATTTTCACGTTCCCATTTTGAAATATCTTTTCTAATAGAATCCGCAGCAAACAATAACCGGCGTATCCAATTACAACACCAGAAAAATTAGCAATCACATCATTAATATCAATCCTATGCATATTAACTCCGACAAAAGCTTCCACCCCTGCCTGTATAATCTCCGTGATAGCGCCAAATAAAATCCCGGAAACTATTATTTTACGCCAATCACATTTATAAAGAATCGGAACCAAAAAGCCAAATGGCACAGTTATAATAATATTTAAAACAAATGTCTCCACATCTTCTATTGATAAAAAATGAAATGGTATGTAATTTACACATTGCCTGTTTAGTTCTTCCATATCCATGTTTAAACAAATTGGAAACTGGGTATATTTGAGTACCTCTGCCATATAAGTAAAGAACAAAGTAAATACTATGATATAAGGAACTTTTCTTTTCTTATATTTAACATAATAAAATACAATCCCAATATATAAAAAACTTAGTGGCATCATAATTAACCAGTCAAAATCAATTTTCATTTTTGCTTTCACCTCCCGTCTGCTATCATAACACAAAATACATCGCATAAAACATAAAAGTCATGAACGGTCGTTTTTTGGGTATGAACGGTCATTTTGGCTAGTTTTTAAGCAACACATGATACCATTTATTCTATTCTTGTGTCTCTTTTGATTTTCGTAATCATAAAAAATCCTCCTTTTATATCGTTCTACTAATAATAACGATACAAAAGGAGGAAATCTGACAAATTATTTTTGATATCCAAGTAATATATGAATACTCTTTACTAATTTATTTCGCCAGCCTATAATTTTTCAACCCACTTAACCATACTTTCATTAATAGCATCCGAATACGGAAAATATCTTGATATTTTCCTCAACACTTGCGATTTTGCTTTTTTAAATCTTCGCTTATTCTTCTTCAAGAAATAATAAACCATCGCAACAATATCGTGGTCCGGTTTTTGTATAAATGCTCGGTCTGCCTGCGAAAATACATTTTCCAACAAACCTTGAAGTGCACACAAAATAGAAAATTCCGAAAACAAATTTTCTTTTTCATATACAAAACATTTCCATCGTTCTAACTCATCCGCTGACAGTACATCCCGAAGCAAAAAAATCCCCACATATGCCGTAGTTAAAATACGGCTTTGCATTTCTTTATCAACCGGCAGCTGATATTTGTTCCACGCCTGCTCCAAGTGGTCAATATCCAATTTCCCCATTAAATCATAAAAAACCGGTTGTTCTTTCTGTAAAGCAGAAAAGTATTCCGAAACATCTTCTCGAATTACGCATCCATGATAGCAGTCCCACTCCACGGTAAACAGAATTTCATCCTGTTTTACGAATGCCAGACACTCAACCTGCAATAAATCTACCAACTGCTGTAATCCACTTACGTCGGCTGCCTTGCCATAAAGATAGTCCGGCTCAACCTGACACCATTTCACATCAAGAATTGTAAACATCTGAAGTTCTTCATATTGTTTTATGAGCGTTGGTGAAACCGGAACACCATCCAGCCGCCGTTCTCTGTTTTGTGTTCCTAATAATATAGTGTCACTCTCATGCAGTAAATAAGATATAAACTGCTGGTAAATGTTGCCCGTAACTGCAACACTTTGAATCATTTGATAGGTCATTTATTTTCTCCATTCCTAACTTCCTTCAATGACTCATCATAAAGCTTATTCCCCAAAACATGTAATTCCTTTGGTGACTGTTCACGTATTTTTTCTTTATTACCAGTCTGTAAATCAAATTTCCACAATCCATTATTCTTTGACTGAATTTTTTCCTTCTGCAAAATATCATTCATATTGTATGAATCCACACCATAATAAACAGCATCTTTTGTGCAGGCAACAGCGTCATTGGCACATTCTGTTTGTGACACGATTTTTTTGACCTTCTTTTTATCAAAATCAATCATATCAACACATCCATCACCAACTATTACTATTTTCCCGTTCACCATACACGTCACAACTACTGCGCTCGTTATCATGTAATCCATCTCCTCCTTTGTCTGTTTATCCACATCATAAGCCACTACTTTATCATAGGTCTTATAATAAACAATACTGTTTTTTATCGATATCAGCGAACGTAAGTCATCTTTTAAACCCAATAATTTCTCACTCTTTTTTGTGCTTCTATCATACACACATAATTCTTTTATTAACTCTAAATCATCTGCTCGTTCTGGTTTTGTGTAAAATATTTTGTTACCAATTTCAACAAACTGACAAACATCATCTAATAATTGTATCTGCTGTTTCCCGTTTCGCTCAATCTGGTATAACGTTCCCCCCTCCTCTAAATTCTTCGCCTTTAAGTAAAGCATATAGTCCTTCTTCAGTTGATAATTTTCATGCATGTTTTGCAAATGCTCATCGGTATTATCAACCACTTCACTGCTTTTTACCCATGTCATTTCTTTCGATTCATTTTCATTTTTTTGGCAGCCTGACATACTCACAATTCCACAAATAATCGCTATTGTAATTACTACTACTCTTTTTAAATTTTTCATCTAAAATTATACCCTTTCCATTCCCTAGCGAACAAAATACTCTTCACCAACAAAACATACTTCATTCACTTCATCCGAAGAAATTTTTTTACTATCCGTTCCATCTGGGTTTACGCACCAAAGTCCTGTATCATCTTTTGTTTGTGAATCGGTGCCATAAAGTCCAAAATACACCTTGTCTCCATGTATGTAAACATCTGTTATATTTACATTCTTGCCCTCCGGAACCTCCCAGATATAAACACATTCACCGGTTTTGTAATTAGTTTTTGAAATCGTACAGTCATCTGCAATAAACACCCAGTCACCATCAAAGCAAACATACTGCGGATCGATTGAGCCACCTTCACAAGAAATAACTTCCTTTTTTCTTGTTTTTAAATCGTACGAATACAATATATCCTGACTCATTTTATCAACTAAAACCAGTTTTCCATCATCTCCATTTTGTAGGCAAAAGGACTCAACACTCTGCGTGAGTCTTTCATCATTGGAACCATCCAAATCACATACACGCAATTCATTTTTACCAGACATTTGATAAGTTGTCGTATAATAGATTTTTCCATTGTAAACAAAATACGAAACCACATCACTTGTTATCTTTTCCTTTTCTGTTGAATTTTTCTCATAAACATCAATTTTTCCCCCTTCTCTAAAATACAACTTTCCATCAACTGTCTGGTACACCATTTCGGGATTCTTCAATTTTTCTTCCAGCGAGTTTTGCGGCATACTATTTCGTTTTTCAAAAACCTCTGACCATGCCGAATCCGAAAGACCAAACATGCCACATGATGTGCAGAAAATTACTGCAATCACCAAAATAAGTAGTTTCTTTGTTTTTTTCATGACTTACTTCCTCCTCTTATTGTTCTTTATACAATCTCCCCATCACTAATTTCAATTACACGCCCGCACCGTGCGGCGACTTCCATATCGTGTGTTACAATAATAACAGTTTTCCCGCCTTGATTCAACTTTTCAAACACGTCCATGATTTCCCCGGATGTCTTAGAATCCAGCGCACCGGTCGGTTCATCTGCAAGTAAAAACGTCGGATTATTTACAAGGGCACGTGCAATCGCCACACGCTGCTTTTGACCGCCGGAAAGCTGACGAACAGGCTTTTTCGCCAACTCTGCAAGACCGACGTTTTCCAATGCAGTCATAATTTTTTCCCTTCGTACATCGTTTCCCTTTACTTTTCCAAAAATCAAAGGAATCTGAACATTTTCCTCGATGGTGTATTCATCAATCAAAGCATAGTCCTGCATGACAATACCCATTTTTTGATTGCGAAATCTGGCACGCTCTTTTTCCTTCAAATCTCCTACCGACACACCATCTACCAGATAACTTCCCTTATCATAAGAATCAATTGCCGCCAAAATATGCAGTAACGTGGATTTTCCGGCACCGGATTTTCCGATAATTGCCACCATTTCTCCTTCTTCAATTGAAAGGTCAATTCCTTTCAAGGCACAAAATTCATTTGTCTTTCCTTTGTTGTATATCTTTACTAAATTTTTAATTTCAATCATAATATTACTCCTTTCGATTTCGTAATACATCCGCAGGTTGTTTTTTTCTTAAAATCTGATACGGCACAATAAAATGGACGGCACAAAGCAACAGAATTACACCACCTAAAAGTACAAGTACCGGAACTGAAAAATTCACATACACGTAATTTTCCAGATGCAGTTTAGCTGTAACTGCTAAGAAAAAGAAAAACAGCACAACAGACAAAAATGCACTAAACAAACTCTGTACTAAGGAAAAACAACTGCACTTTTTCCATGGCAGTCCAAGCAGACTAAACACGGCATTATGATATAAATCGTCTGCCATATTCAAGGTACATACATTAATTAAACTTACAATAGTAATAATCAATACACTCAGTAAAACCGGCAAATACATCATGACCTTGCGAATCATTTCATGATTTGAACTCGCCATAAATGTTTCCAAATTTGCATCTAACGCTGAATCTTGAGATAACTCACCAAGATTATCCTTTAATACCATGTTATTTCTATTTTTCTCTGTACGACTGATGCCGTCTTTATAGACAATAAAATGTTCCCTGTCATATGTAACCGGCATATTCACTGATTTAGCCCCTGTTTCTGATGTTAGAAACAATACCGTTTGTTCCTGCTCATGCCGATAGGTAGAAAAAATATCACGGTAATCATAATATAAACGATTTCCCTGTCCAAAATCATGTCCAAGGATTTGCGCTCCTTCATCTAATACACCAACTACTTTTATGGAAATTGTATGCGGCTTTCCCTGCTCATCTCCATAATCAAGCGATATCCTAGAACCTTTTTTCCATCCGTATGGGTTTTGAGAAACCACAACCGGCATACAGTCTTTCTCCAAAGGCTCGTCCGAAAGCCAATCCCCCTCTGCCAAATCCGGCTGATAATCTTCTATCATTTGATTCGGATATACCGCAACATTAATACCATTCGCAGCTTCTTTGGAAAGCAAATTCTGCGTACCAATTGCAAAAACATAATCAACCTTTTCCATGCCCTTTGCAATAGCATCCGGATTTGCACCATGGTATCCCGATGCAGATAAATAAAGCCCCTCCTTGTGATTCAATTGCGCAAATGGTCGATACAGGCGGTATTCCGCCAAAAGTGTTGACGCAGACACACACAGTACAAACAAAAGTGCTGCCATTTGAAACACGATAAACACATTACGCTTTCCATGCCGTATGTATTCGCTAATTGCTAAAATTCCCATCATGCTTCCCCCCTTCTAAATTGGAGTATACTTTTACGCGTTACCGAGCATGATAAAAGATACCCAAATATAAACGTTATCATCAAAAAGATTCCAATAATACATCCATATTCTCCGACACCGTAAACACGGTCAACATAACGAAACCATGAAAGCATCTGTGGATAAAGAAGGAAACGGAAAATCCCGATTGATACAACAACCACACAAATCATATTACATAGAATTTCCATAAAATACATCATACGTGCCCTTTTCTTGCTGCATCCACATAAAAGAAATACACCCAGATTCTTTCTTCTTTTACGGAAAATATAACTATAAATCATGTACATATTGCATGCTGCCAAAAAAGCCAATATTGCACTTACAACAAGCATAGAATATTTCTGCTTCAAATCCTGATTATTTGCTACATAAAAATCATCTGGTTCTCCACCTAATTTTTTTACATAACTTCTAAACAACTCATACTGCTTTCGTGTCGGAAGTGAGGTAAGTCCGAAAGAAAGATTCTGCCAGACACATTTTTTAGGAAATGAAGTATATGGAACATAAAATGTATCAATATCTCCACAAAATGAATTTGTAGCTACAATTTTATATGTATCCCCCTCCAATTTTACCTCATCGCCATACTTTTTAAGTCTATCTTCCGTTGAAACAAGCACTTTGTTTTTATTGACATAATCTTCATTTGTGTAATAAAAACCATCAATGCCATACTTCATATAAGAATAAACGGTATCACTGAATCCATATTTTCCATTTTTAAGCTGCGCATGGTCAATATAAGAATATTTTCCTGACTTGCTTTGAGCTGTCACATAAAAATAATCCACATTATCACTGTCATTCACCATTGCCCTGAAAAACTCATCTAACTGCTTTGACGTAATATCCGCCTTTTTAATGGAAGCATTCAGCGACCGTGTGTCGTCATAATCATTAATTTCATATAGGTTGTTTTGAAACACGCCAAAAACAAAAAAAATACATAATAGCGCTAAAATTTGCGAAACAAGAAGTATTATAAATATTGACGTGTGTTTCCGAATAAAATCTATCCAATTTTTTAGAATCATTTCTACTCCTTTCCCGTTGTCCCATAACGATAGGAAAAATGATGTTTTTTTGCCCATTTTTCCGCATAGGAATCTTTAGTAACATATATTGTAATTTGCTTCTTCAAATTCTTGAAATGGCGCGTATCTATTTTCTTTATTGATGGCGGAAAAACAACCGTTTCTAAGTTTGGACACCCCTGAAACTCCAATTCTTCAATCCCATCTTCCAAAACAATATGTTTCAGATAATAAGAGGTCTGCTCCAATTGACTTAACATTTGAACCGTTTTAACTTTCTTTTTTTCGTATTTTGCCAGAATATTAAGCGTATCTTTTCCCTTAAACTGCGTCTCTGTATAAATCTCTAATACTCCTCCATCATACAAAGTCATACTGTCAATTGGTTTTCTTGACTGCCCCGACACATCAACTTCTTCCTTTCCAGTGAAGTCCTTAATTATATCAATTGTGTTTTCCTCTGCCCTTTTATTATGCTGATAAGCATACAATGAAATACCAGCACATACAATTGCAATTAAGATAACTGCTAATACAAGAATTCGAACCCGTCTCATAGTTCTGTCTCCTTTCGATTAAAGGCTATAAGGGAAAATGAATTAAAATCACTTTCCCTTTAACCTTATTAAATTTACTTGTTCTGACTCACTGTATATTCAAATTTATCGTCTAAGAAATTTGTATATCCAGCACCGCTTGGTTTCATAGAGCAGTTCCACGACAATGCCTTATGATAATGCTGACGATCCGCTGTACTGCGATAACGAGATACCAATGCAATCAACCAATTTCCACTACCAACTACGTTTTCTTTACTATCCTTTTCAATTATTTTACCGTTATTGTGGCGGCGATCAACGTATACTGAATAGTATCTTTTACTGTTAGCTGTGTTTTTAATTTTAGTTTTTGCGCTCTCTTGGTTTCCTTCAGCCGTCATAGAGCAAATGTCGCCAGGCTTTGTTTTTGTATAATTTTTCCCATACATATTAGGATAGGCAGCCAAAGCTGTGCTTCCAACTACTACTGATAATAACATTGATCCTGCAATAATTTTTTTAACCTTATTAAACATATTGAATTTCTCCTTTTTTTTAGTTAAAATATATTTGTAGTTATTTTTTTGCGTTCTTTTCTTATGTAGTGTGTAAAATTAAGAAAAGAACGCTTTTTCAATCATTTCTCTGTAAATCTTCATAGAATACATTCTTTCACCTCCTCCTAACTTTATTAATTTGTCTCTTTTAATTGCTCCTATTAATAATAACGTTCCAAGAAGCAAAAATCTGACAAATATTTTTCACATTCAATTTTCACGTTCCCATTTGCAATCATAACACAAAATACACCGTATAAAACATAAAAGTCATGAACGGTCGTTTTTGGGGTATGAACGGTCATTTTAACCCATATTTTCACAACACATGATATTACTTATACTGTTTTTTACCAGTTGTTTTCGTAATAGTTTCCTTTTTCCCACTCTTAGTGAATACAGCAGTGCATTTGCATCGATAAGTACCTTTTGCTGATAACTTATAACTATCTGCAAACAACAAATTTGATGCATTTTTTGTCTTTTTCCATGTTTTTACTGTTTTCCACTTTTTGGTGCTTGAAGTATATTTTTGCAAATTAAGTTCTACATCTATTTTTGATGTCGCACCTTTAGCCATTGCCCTCACTTCAACATTTGCCGTGCCACTTGAAGAAATTGAAAACGAAGGTTGCAAAATGGCAGCATTTTCACTTTGCAAAATTGGTCCAATCTCCAATGCCGGTTCACTAATCTCAGCAGCTTTTGCTTGCATATTTACTGCAAATAATGCACTCATTCCCAGCAAACATACCATTCTTTTTGTGTCTCTTTTGATTTTTGTAATCATAAAAAAATCCTCCTTATATATCGTTATACTAATAATAACGATACAAAAGGAGGAAATCTGACAAAAAAATTTATTTTTTTATTTTTGGTACAAACTATTTGCCATTTTCAATAATTCTGCCTTATAATTTCCTTTCTTAATAAGTAGAATCATATAGTTATATTCCTTATCATCCCACATAATCCATTCTTCATTTCCTTTTATATAATAATATGCCTCATAGCCCATAACACTTGTTTTGAGTTTTTGTTCATATTCAGAATCCGTATAAATTTGGTCTCCTTCCCTGACTTTACCACGGCTATACTGTAATGTATTCTTTTTTCCATCTCTCCATTCATCATAAAGTGCATTTCCCGACGAAAGTTCATCATGGGAATAATACCGAAATCCCTTCGGCACAAATGTAGGTTTCTCATGAATGACGTCCGGCAGGCTCTCCTTCGTTTTTTCATCCTGATTCTGACCAACATACTCCCTTATTTCCACTTTACTCTTCGAATCATAAGAAAGGAGGTATTTCCATGCATTAAAACCAAATACCTTGGCACTGACTTGATTAGCAACAGCTAAGGAAAGAATCACAATCACTACGGCTGCCGCTTTACGGACGGTATACGCCAGACGCAGATGGCTGCCAAAATATTTTTCGCTCCAATTTAAACGTTTCCATCGTTTCTTGAATTTTTTTGAAAATTCATGATTATAATCTTCGTCTTGCGATGGATGAAATGAATTCATCTCCTGATATACACAGGTCGTCAAAAATCTCTTGATACTCTCCTCATTCATTACCGAGCCACTCCTTTCGAATGATTGCAATGCCTCTTGCAATTCTCTTAGACACCGCATTCTGCTTGATATTAAGAAGTTCAGCAATCTCACTTACCCCTAATTCGTTGACATAACGAAGAATCAGAACCTCCGCATACAGTTTTGGAATCTTATGAAACACTTCCATCATCTCGCTTTCGCCGTAACCACTTTCGTGCTTACAAAAAAACGGGCTGGTTTCAAACTCATCCATCTCCTGCACCTTTTGATTTTTCTTTTGATTCTTACGATAAAGGTCAATTGCCGTCCTCTCAACTATAATAACGAGGAAACTCTTCGTTTTCTGACAATCTATTTTATCAATTTTATCTAAATTTTTTATAACCTTTTCCCACGACGTCAAACAGGCGTCTTCTGCATCCTGCGGATGATGCAAAACACGCATTGCTACGACGTACATAAGCCGGTTGTATTTTTCATACAATAACTCCAGTTTTCTTTTGTCCTGCGGTGAGTCCACCGAGGCTAGAAGTATACATAACATATCTCTACCCATTCCTTTGAAAAAAGGCAACAAACCGGCGCATCCGCTGATTTATTGCCTTTCTATCATCTCACATATAGCACACTTTCTTATTTACAAAATGCTTTTACTTTTTCATAAATGCTGTCTGCATCCAAACCATATTTCTTAACAAGCTCTACTGCCGGACCAGATTCACCAAATACATCATTAATACCGATTTTGCACACCTTTGTCGGACATTTTTCAGCTAATGCATCGCATACAGCACTTCCCAGACCACCGATAACAGAATGTTCTTCTACCGTTACCACTTTGCCGGTTTCTTTGGCTGCTGCCACGATTAACTCCTCATCCAAAGGTTTAATTGTATGAATGTTAATCACTTTGGCATCAATGCCGTCTGCGGTCAGTTTCTCTGCTGCCTCCAGACAATTGGATACCGGAAGTCCGGTTGCAACAATTGTTACATCCTTACCTTCACGAAGTACAACACCTTTGCCAAGTTCAAATTTATAATCCGGCTTATCGTTAATTACCGGCACAGCCAGACGTCCAAAACGAAGATAACATGGACCGTCATGCTCATAGGCAGCACGAACGGCTGCTTTTGCTTCTACATCATCCGATGGAACAATTACTGTCATACCGGGAATCGTACGCATCAGTGCAATATCTTCATTACACTGGTGTGTCGCACCATCTTCACCTACGGAAATACCGGCATGTGTTGCGCCGATTTTCACATTCAGATGCGGATAACCAATAGAGTTACGAACCTGCTCAAATGCACGTCCTGCAGCAAACATCGCAAAAGAACTTGCAAATGGAACTTTGCCTGTCGTTGCCAGTCCTGCCGCAATTCCCATCATGTTACACTCAGCGATACCACAGTCAATATGGCGTTCCGGGAAAGCCTTTTTGAAAATACCGGTCTTTGTGGCAGCCGCAAGGTCTGCATCCAGTACAACGAGGTTATCAAATTCTGCGCCAAGTTCTGCTAATGCATTACCATAACTCTCACGAGTAGCAATCTTTTTTACTTCTGACATAAAGACTCACCTGCTTTCTCTAATTCTTCCATAGCCTGTGCATACTGCTCATCATTTGGTGCAGTACCATGCCAGCTACACTGATTTTCCATGAAGGAAACTCCTTTTCCTTTAACGGTTTTTGCAATAATAGCCGTAGGCTGTCCTTTGGTCTGTTTTGCTTCATCAAAAGCTGCCTTTAAGGCATCGAAGTCATGACCATCCACTTCGATTACATGGAAACCAAATGCTTTGAATTTCTCATCAATCGGATATGGTGAACATACATCATCAACTGCACCGTCAATCTGTAAGCCGTTATTATCCACGATGGCAACAAAATTATCCAGTTTTCTGTGGCTGGCAAACATCGCTGCTTCCCAAACCTGTCCTTCCTGAATTTCACCGTCACCAAGAAGTGTGTAAACACGATAATCGTCATTACTTAATTTAGCGGACAACGCCATTCCGACTGCTGCCGAAATTCCCTGTCCCAAAGAACCGCTCGACATATCCACACCAGGAATATGCTTTTTATCCGGATGTCCCTGCAAATAGGAACCAACGTGACGAAGTGTCGTCAAATCCTCAACCGGGAAGAATCCACGATTTGCCAGTGCTGCATAGTAACCGGGAGCCGTATGTCCTTTACTAAGCACGAAACGGTCGCGGTCTGCTTTGTCCGGATTTTTAGGGTCAATATTCAATTCTTCAAAGAAAAGATAAGTAAAAATGTCTGCTGCTGACAAGGAGCCGCCCGGGTGGCCTGATTTTGCACTATGAACCCCAGTTACAATCCCCTTACGAACTTCAACAGCCATTTTCTGAAGTTCTAACTTATTCATAATCAATCTCCTTTTTATTACTCACCAAATTATTCACCAAAAACAGCAATATAATCTTTCTGGAATTTCTCAATACCGATATCTGTCAACGGATGTTTTGTCATCTGCTCAATAACACCATATGGTACCGTAGCAATATCAGCACCTGCCAATGCACAATCCGTAACATGAATTGGATTTCTTACGCTTGCTGCGATGATTTCTGTCTCGATTCCATGTACGGAAAAGATTTCAGCGATGTCGCGAATCAAATCAATACCAGGCTGGGAAATATCATCCAGACGTCCTAAGAATGGAGATACATAAGCAGCTCCTGCTCTTGCTGCCAAAAGTGCCTGATTGGCACTGAATATCAATGTAACATTACATTTAATTCCCTCAGAAGCAAGTACCTTTGTTGCTTTCAATCCTTCTACTGTCATTGGAATTTTAACTACCATGTTCTCGTGAAGTTTTGCAATTTCTCTACCTTCTGCAATCATACCCTCTGCATCTACAGTTGTTGCTTTTACCTCACCACTGATTGGACCATCAACGATGGATGCGATTTCTTTCAATACATCTTCCTGACTTCTTCCGCCCTCTTTGGCAATCAGGGATGGATTTGTAGTAACACCACAAATAACCCCCATCTCATTTGCTTTTTTGATGTCCTCAATTTTCGCTGTGTCAACAAAAAATTTCATTGCGTATACCCTCCTAAAAGTAATTTTATATCATATGCCCATTATACATCTTTTGCGCATATAATCTCAACCATTTTTTATTCCTATGGACAACTTTTTTAGATTCCATAGAAATACATACCGGAAAGCGTCAGTTTCTGCACCGAATCCAGTCCGCTTCCATAGTTATACCGGCGAATCGCTTTACCGTCGGACCCCATTTCCAAATAGGTTCCTGCCGTGCCGCAAACAATCACATAATTATTTCCGCACTTTTGTAACAAGCTTCCGCTTTTTGCCTCAACTGCCGTGGCCGACGCTTTTTTCTGCACCGTCTTCTTTGCCACATCCGCCTGCCACTCAACGGCAAGATACTGATTTCCTTCCTGCACTAACATCGCAGGTATTGTTTCGTTTTCCTGCGATAAAAGCATAGATTCTTTTGTATTCCAGCCAGTAAATTTCTTATTATCATTTATCTTTTTCTTTGCTGTTACCTTTTTCCATGCCGCCTTTTTCCCGACAACAAAAGAAATCTTAGGTTTTGCCGCCGTAATGGCATCCAAATAAATTACCCCGGAAGGATTCTTTGCCACCACGCCAATCGAACCACTTTGCGGCACAGTCAATGAACCGGTCTGAATATCTTTCTTAAACCGGTACACAACCCGTGTGTTCCCTGTCTGGAAAGATGTTGCCAGTAAATACTCATTTTTTTTCTTCTTTCCAAGCCAGTATACTTCATCATATCCGTCGTAAGAAAAATCACGGATTTTCCCATAGCCTTTCATCTGAACGACGCCCGTCACCCTGCCAAGAGCAGATACTTTCGCCACCTTATCTTCTGAAATCTGATAAAGAATGCAATCATCCGAAGCCGTTATGCGGTGACCATGAAATGACTCTGTCGGAATCAAATCACGCAGAATTCCTTTATTATCATAAGCTGCAATCCACGGTGTCCCGGATGGAAAAACATAATACATACCGTTTGCTAACGTAGATTTGGAATAGCCATCACTTACCGTAATCTTTTGTGGTATGCCGGACGGACTGCCCGCTGTTGTGTACTGATAGTTTTTTGTCTCTCTCGTATTTCCGGTTGAATCAACTAATTCCATCACAATAAAATTCGTTTTCCCCGGAAGCAGACCTTCCACCAGAAATTCATGTTCTTTGGCTAAATTGTTTTCCTGTCCGTTATTGACATAACGGATATGGTCTGAAATCGTTTCATCATCAACCGTGATGGTATACCGTACCATACAGCGGAATGAAGTGTGAAAATAAAAATAAAAACTATTTTCCATCGTACCAAATGGATTTTTCGCTATAATCGGATTATCAAAATCCGCATCGGTACGCTTAATCAACCGGTCTAAACGTGCTCTTGCTTCATTGGAATTCGAAACCCGATACACGGAATTTGACTCAAAATTAAGAACATTTTTATCTTCGCCGTCCGTTGCTAAAACCGTAGCTTTATCCGGCATGTCATACTGATAAGCGCGATCCGTCTGATTATCACTTTGCTCTTTTGCCATACGGTTTTTAAATTCGTTCGACGGACCGCCTTCGCGTCCTTTGAGCAAAAAATACGCTCCGGCCGTCAATCCGAACAAGATAAGCAACGTCACAATAATTAATTTTCCTGCCTTTTTCATCCGTATATCTCCTTATCCAGCAATTTTTCAAACTCTTCCATCGGCATTGGTTTTGCATACAAATATCCCTGCGCCATGTCACAGCGGATGCCTCGAAGATAATCTGCCTGATTTTCTGTTTCAACCCCTTCACAGACAACGGTTTTATCCAGTTCCTGTGTCAGTTCCACCGTTTTTCTAATAATAATTTTACTCGTCTCGGAACTCTCTGTCTCATCTAAAAACGACTTGTCAATTTTAATGATGTCAACCGGCAGTTCTTTCAACAAATTAAGGGACGAATACCCCGTTCCAAAATCATCAATTGACCAGCGGACGCCAAGATTCCGAAGTTCTCCCATCATCTTCGCCAAATCGGTCAAATCGTCTCTAAAAATCCGTTCGGTCAACTCTAACTCAATATAACGAGGCGGCGTATCGTATTTTTTCAAAATGTCCGCCACTCGCTTCACATAATCTTTTTCTTGCAATAAGACACGAGACTGGTTAATCGAAATCGGCACACAATGTCTTTTTTCCTGAAGCCGTCTCTGAATCATGCGACACACTTCGCTAAGGATAAAAAAGTCCAATTCAACAATAAAACCATTTTTTTCAAAAATCGGAATAAAATCATCCGGGTAAATCATTGAACCGTCTTCCCGAATCCAGCGAACTAACGCCTCGGCACCTACAATTTGCCCATTTTCCAAGTTGTATTTTGGCTGTATAAATGCCTTAAACTCATGTTGAGCCATCGCATTTTTCATGCTCTGCTCAATTTTTCCTGCACGAATCAATTGCGTGTACACTCTCTCGTCATACACAGCAATATGGGTAGTCGTGTTTGTCCGCAGACTTTTTCTGGCAAGATTGGCATACTCAACCATCTTCTGAATCGGCGGATGTTCCTTGTCAATGCGGTAAACACCGATACCAAGCCGAGGATAGGCATCGGAATATTCGTTTCCGATTTCCACTGCAAAACAGTTGCATAACTCATTGAGCATATTGCGGAATGTAGAAAAATCCTGATAACGGGCAAGTGCTACAAAATGGTCTGCCACACTGCGGCAGCAAAGCAAAATACATTTGCCCGATGCCATAATCATCTTCGCTGTATCCGCCAAAAGTTTATCTGCCTTCTGCATACCATACAAATTGTTTACCCGTTCAAAATTACAGATATCCGTACAAATAAGCGCATATTTTTTTTCTTTTGAAATATCTTCTAACTGTCTGGCAGCCCGCTCTTTAAATGCTCCTAATTGAAACACACCTGTTACCGGATCCTGTATATTTTCTCCGCCTTCTTCTGAAAATTGTTTCTGCCTCTCTTTTAGTACCTGTGTGTCATCCCACAAAGCAGATTTTCCAATCGTGGATGTATGTATTGATACAATGGAAAACTTTCCATCCTCTTTACAAATCATCATAGAAAAACGCAAATTCGTATAATAAACATTATCCTGCACCGGCAGACGCAGTTCCAATTCTCCGGTCACCTGATAACAATTTCCGGAAACCTGACTGACATCTGCCGATATCACTTTCATAACACATTGCTTTGGTACTTTTTTTATTTCTCTCTCCAGAAGGTTTTCAAACTCCTGACGGTTGTGTGCCACAAAATTAGATTGCGAGCCAAGCCACGTTACATCCTCACCAACATACGCCAGCATGTCTGACATATTATGTCTGACATAATAAGAATAAAAATGACATAAAGCAATCTGCTTTACCTTTTCTGCATTGAGCCGTTTAATCTCTTGTTCACGACTTTCCTGTGTGGTCACAACCTCACCTCCTCTTCTTCTTTTTTTAATTACGGACGGTCCCACTTATCACAAAGTGCCTGAATCTGGTCTGTGAACTTCGCCGTATCCTTATTGCTCAATCCCTCATTCTTACGAATTACCGAAATCAGACGCTGACCTGCCGTCAATAGACGCTGGAACATATCGCCGGAACGTTTCTTCGCTGCCGCCTTCTTCTTCACGGCAACCGGAAGTGCTTCTTTTACAAACTCGCCCTGTATCAAGTCGAAAACTGTACCACTGTACGGTGCCACAGCGTTATAACCGGAATCGGTAAGTGTTCTCGCAAATTCATCGCATACCTTATCCTCTCCATGAACGACAAATACACATTTTGGCGGTTTCTCCGTAAAACTGTTAATCCATTTTAATAATCCATTTTTATCTGCATGCCCGCTGATGCCGGCAATTTTCGTAATCTCTGCTTTGACCTCAATCACTTCACCAAACAGTTTTACTTCTTTTGCCCCCTCAAGCAGTGCACGTCCTAATGTACCTCTGGTCTGATAACCAACAAACACAATCGTACTCTCCGGACGCCATAAGTTATGTTTCAAATGATGGCGGATTCGACCTGCCTCACACATACCGGATGCCGACAAAATAACTTTTGGCTGCTGGTCAAAATTAATTGCCTTACTATCATCGCTTGTTATAGACAATTTCAACCCCGGAAATCCAATTGGGTTAATTCCCTTTTCTACAAGTGCTTTTGCTTCTTCATCAAAACACTGCTGAACATTTTTACCGAAAATATTCGTTGCTTCCACAGCGAGCGGACTATCCACATACACTTCAAAATCCGGATGCGTCTTCACTAACTGCTGCTCCTTAATCTGACGTAAGAAATATAACATCTCCTGTGTTCTGCCGACTGCAAAGGATGGCACTACCACATTACCGCCACGGCGGAAAGTGCTTTCAATAATTGCTGCCAGCTCTCCAACATAATCCGGTGCTTCTTCCCCATGCAGTCTGTCACCGTATGTAGATTCCATAACAACATAATCTGCAGCTTTTGTATAAATCGGGTCTCTGAGAATCGGTTTGTGTGTATTTCCAAGGTCACCGGAAAAGACAACCGTTCGTTCCTCTTCACCCTCTTTTGCAAATACTTCAATGGAAGAGGAACCAAGTAAATGTCCCACATCAGTAAATCGAATGGTAACCTCATCGCAAATCGTAACTTTTTTATCATACTCACACGGAACCAGCAGTCGAATCGCACCTAAGGCATCTTCCATCGTATACAAAGGTTCATAAATTTCACCGCCGGAACGTCTTGCTTTCCGGTTCCGCCACTCTGCCTCAAACTGCTGGATATGTGCACTGTCACGAAGCATAATCTGGCTCAAATCCACTGTCGCTTTTGTTGCGTATACCTGACCGCGGAATCCTCTGGCAAACAGCATCGGAAGAAGACCCGTGTGGTCTATGTGTGCGTGTGTCAGCAAAATAAAATCAATCTCTGATGGATTTACCGGAATCTCCTGATTTTCAAACAAATCCTGCCCCTGCTCCATACCAATATCCACGCAGAATTTCTTATCTCCAACTTCCATGTAATGACAGCTTCCCGTAACTTCATGGTCAGCCCCAATAAATACTAATTTCATAATATCACCCCGTCCTTTCCGACCATCTTAATAATGTATTTATTATAAATCATTTTGCCCTTTCCGTCAACAATCCATGAACGAATCGTTAATGCTTTACGAACCCTTATTTATGCGTTAAAATACTGCTTATGGAGGTAGAAAAATGAACGAATTACAGAAACAATTATTTACCCTGCAGGACCCTTCTTATTTAGAGTTTCACAGCAAACTAATTCCAACGATTGAAAAAAACAGAATCATCGGTATCCGCACCCCTGCACTGCGCTCGTTTGCCAAAGATTTTAAGGGTACTAAAGAGGTGAAAGCCTTTCTAAAGGAACTGCCCCACCATTATTATGAAGAAAACAATCTTCATATGATGTTAATTTCAGCGGAAAAAGATTATGAAACCTGTGTGCGGGAAATCAACCGTTTTCTTCCCTATATCAACAACTGGGCAACGTGTGATTTACCGGCACCCGGCGTATTCAAAAAACATAAATCGGAACTGTATGGGGAAGTTCTAAAATGGATTTCTTCCAATGACACATACACCATTCGATACGGCATCGGAATTTTGCTGCGGCTATATCTGGACGCCGATTTCTCAGAGAAGCATTTGGCACTTGTTGCGAAAATCCGCTCGGAAGAATATTACGTCAATATGATGATTGCGTGGTATTTTGCCACTGCACTTGCTAAGCAGTGGGATGCTGCCATTCCTTATTTGGAAAAGAAAAAGCTTTCTGACTGGGTTCACAAAAAAACGATTCAGAAGGCTGTAGAAAGCTACCGCATTACAAAGGAGCAGAAAGAATATTTACGAACCATGAAAAAAATGGTATACTAGTTACATCTTTAATTGTGATAAAAAATACCGGATGGAGGTTACGATTCATGAAAGAAAAAAGAATTGTTGTTGCTCTCGGACGAAATGCCTTTGGTGAGACATTTCCGGAGCAGAAAAAAAACGTAAAAAAGGCAGCTCAGGCAATTGCCGATTTAGTAGAGCAGAAATATCAGATTGTAATTACCCACAGTAACGGGCCTCAGGTCGGCATGATTCAGACCGCTATGACTGAATTTGCCCGTTTGGATAACGATAAAAATTATACCGTTGCGCCAATGTCTCTCTGCGGTGCTATGAGCGAGGGTTATATCGGATACGATTTGCAGAACGCCATTCGTACCGAATTGTTAGACCGCGGTATTTTCAAACCGGTTTCAACGATTATTACACAGGTTCGTGTGGATCCGTTTGACAAAGCATTTAACCACCCGACCAAAGTAATTGGACGTGTTATGACGCGTGAGGAAGCTGATGCCGAAGAAGAAAAGGGAAATCATGTCGTACCGGAAGGAGACGGTTTCCGCCGTATCATCGCTTCTCCAAAACCGGTTGATATTTATGAAATTGATGCAATCGAAGCACTTTTAGATGCCGGACAGATTGTTATTGCAGCCGGCGGCGGTGGAATCCCGGTTATGGAGCAGGGAACCACATTAAAAGGTGCCAGTGCCGTCATTGAAAAAGACTATACTGCCGCAAAACTTGCTGATATGGTAGATGCTTCCCATCTTATGATTCTGACTTCCAAAGAACAGATGGAAACCGCTGACGGCCAGGCAATTGGTAAAATCAGCGTAAGCGATGCTATTTCCTTAATTGATGAAAATCACTTTGATGCCATCACTACCCTGCCAAAAGTTGATGCCAGCGTATCTTTCGTTTCCTCCGGTGAGGGACGAACCGCTATTATTACAAAGCTTGAGAACGCTTATCAGGGGATTAAGGAGAGAATCGGGACGATTATTAAGTAGTTTGAATGAAACAACATTAAGTTTTTTAGTTGCCATAAAACAACAGAAACATTTGCGTTTCGTGGGCACTTTCGTTTGTTGAGCTGCGTAGCAGCAGGGGTACTGAAACTACCAGTACCGCCTGCTGACGCGCTCAAACCCACTCACCGCAAATGTTTCTGTTGTTTTATTTGTATCTAAAAATTTTATTCTCTGTTTCACTCAAATTACTTAACCCGCACCACCACCAGCTCCCCACAACTTAATAATCTCAATATTTCGATTGATAAGAACACCAAAACTTTGTGCAATTGCGTAACATGAAATGTTTGTTAGTTTTCTATTTAAGATTCCAGTAATTCAACAAAAGAACTTTGTGACTCGTGGGTTTTGAGTACGTCGGTATGAGGCACTGGTAGTTTCAGTGCCCATACCGCTACGCACTCAATGAGCGGAAGCGCCCACGAGACGCAAAGTTCTTTTGTTAAATTACGGAAACTAAAATACTAACAAACATTTCATCTACTTCATATAAAAGTGCTGGTAATCTTTACAGTCTTCCCAGTCACCGCCCCACAAAAAGCCATTTCTCTTAAAGATTTTATATGCCATGTCTTTTTTGTGAATCATTTTATCTTTATGCTCTCCCTTACACAAGGTTATATCACGTTCGAGATATTCGGTTGCATTTTTCGGGAAATAGCCATCCTCTCTGACATAGGGATTCATCAGCGGATTGATATCAATTGCCATACCAAGGGCGTGTTTTGACAGTTCGTCGCGCCCCTCAACCGTGCGGTAATTGAATGCTGATGTATTATTTGCCTCCATGGATGCTTCGTCGTCCCCGTCAAAATCATCCACAAGGCGCACCCGCTCAATCGGATATTCCCATTTGTAAAGCTGGTAAAATGCCCGCATGACAGGATATGCAATTTTCTGGTTTACCACCAGTTCGCCTTCCTGAATCTGCCCCTGGAAATCATAATGGATAATTCGCACATAACGAAGCTCATCCAGCGAAATATCGGGGTTTTCACGGTACGAAACTCCTATCATTTTTTCCTTTACATATTCCGGCAAAATGGCACTGTTAAAGCCCTCTTTGTAGACTTTGTAAGTTCCCACATATTTGCGTGTCTGCAATAATTGATACAGATAAAATACCGTAAACAATAAGACAACAGCCTCGTATACATGGCGGACCGAGCCGATTCCAACAAAAGTCAAAAGGAAAATAAATATTCTTGCAAATACGGTAACCCACCAGCCAAACTGCATTCTCCGGTTGGTACTTACATTTGCCATGTTATCCGAAACATTTACCGTCATGTAAATCATGATATATTCCATCCAGATTTCAAATACAAATGCTAAGAAATATAAACTGAGGGAAGACAAAATTAAGGCTCCCCCATTCACATAAAACGGAATGATGCGAAGGGCAACGGAACACCCTCCTGCCAGAATGGCTAACAGTGCACCAAACCAGAATTTTTTGTTATGCTTCACGAACATAAATGCACCAATCAGCACAAGTAAACAACCAATAACGTCAGGTAGTATGTCCACCTGTAAATTATGTCCTAAAATATTCTGCGTTACATACTGCTGTATTCTTGGGTGGATATCAATTCCATGATAAAGCCCTGTCGGCTGTATAAAATCCGGATATGAAATACCGCTGCCCACCATAAAATCAACGCCGGTAAACAACAATCCAATTGCGATTAATACGATTGCCATAGTTACGCCTCCTAACAATTCATTTACCAATTAATTCTGCTTTCTCACTATTTTGTATTCATCATCCGTCTGATAATATGGACAGGATTGATACGATGAACCTAGAAATCTTGCCATTTCATCTTCATCCAAATTGACATCACATTCTGCATAGCCATCATCGTCATAAACGTAAAAGGCACAAAACTCACAATTAGTAACCATAACAGTCTCTCCTTCTTCTCCATATATTAACTAAAAAAAGCAAGGTGCCTGCAAAAATCAATTCAAAAATCTGCCACACGCCGCCAAACGCTGCATTCAAAAAGTAATACGGCAGGCAAAAATACGACAGTACATGCGCCCATGGAATCAGCACCGACAAATTCAAAAATACCGGTGTAAACAATACGCTGATACACAAGTAAAACAACGCAAAGAGCCAAATGACACCTTCTTTTACTCGAATTGCAGATAGTAAATCACAAAACAGTACCACCATTATATCATAAATCAGTAGAGAAGCAATTTCTTTTATTGTTAAAAACGTAATTCCGCATAAAAGCTCGGAAAAAATTCCTGATATTGTCATCAGAACCACCGGCACCGCAATCGAAAAAAGCGACATCTCTCTGCGCCATTTTCCAGTTACTGCAAAAGGAATCTGTCTTCCACAATCTTTTCGATAAAGAGCAAGCCCGCAGAATCCGGCAAGCAGAATCAAAAAAGCCACACCACCATGTAACGGTGTCAAAAGATAGTCTCCCATCTGTTTTTTTGCAAAGTTCTGCTTGTTTATTTCCATCGTAAATGTTTGCTGCTTTGCCAAATTATCCTTATATTTTTGCGAAATCTCCCCTTTTTCAATTTCATGTGATTCAAAAAGTCCGGATTGTGCAATGTAATCCTCAAGCATCTGTCTTCCGTACACGCGGAACACACTGCTTATCACAGCCTCTCTCGCAATCAGAAAAAAGGCATTTCCCTCACTGTTGTATTGCTTAATGCATTTTTCATACTGCCCATTTTCATATTGCTTTTTAAGTGTATCCGGAAACACATAACCACATGTTAAATCTCCCTTTCGGATTTTTTGAATCATGTCCTTCTCGGAAGATATTTCACAAAATGTAATCATGCCGGTTTTACTAAGAAGTTCCTCCTGAATTTCCCGAACAAACACATTGTCTTTGTCTGCCACAATTCCCACTTTAACTTTTGTAGACTTTTGATGTACCGCATAGGAATATAAATAAGTAAAAAAAGGCAGGGCAATCAGCAGAAACAAAAAGAATTTCTGGCACAAAAAGCGTTTGGTATATTTTTTCAGCCATATTCTCATGCGATGCCACCCCTCTTTCTCTTCATGCGCCACAAGGCAAGACAAAAGAAGCAGACTCCATACATAAGTACATAAATAAGCGATGGTGAAAAAATCTGTCCTTTCATTTCTGCATGCAGCAAATCAACGAAAACTCCTCCCGGCAGTATTTTCCCAATGCTTACAAGAATTTTGGGCAGCATATAGTCCGGGAATGCACCGCCAAGCAGCACAAACTGCACCACAGCAAATACAAAGAGAAACAGTATCTGTCCGGCATTTGCCCTGCCGCACGGAACGACACAGGCAAGCAGACAAGCCGCGCAAAAACTACCAAAGACAAGCCCGCACATATTAAGCATTGTCACCTTTACCCCTAAAAGGGCTGCAAATCCGTAAAATCCGGCAGTCATACAGAGAAACAAAACACCGCCATTTAACAAAACATCAAAAAAAAGCGTATCCACGGGGTTTATTTTCTTTCCTTTCAATAAGCTAAGTAATACCGCTGTCGGACGCTCCCGCAGAGAAATCAAAATCGCCCCCAATAGGACAAAAAGTGTCACTATAATTCCAAGAAAAATACGCGTAGTATCTTTCATTCCGGAAGCTGATTTTATCGTTTTCTCGTGAAACAAAGTTTCCTGCCGCAGTACAAAACGAATATAATTGCGGTTCATATCCATCGCTACAGTCTTCATACTTCCCTGTCTGCCATACTTTGCATATAACTGATATGCTGCATAGTCACCGGCTTTTGCTGTCAACACAAAAGAAACTGCCGAATCCACCAGTTCCTCCATCAATGCACTTTCAATTGTGGGTGTTTTAGCCGTTGTTATATGGACGGAGGTTTTTTCGTTCCGATATATTTTCTCCAATAAATTTTCCGGCAGCGTAACATAAGCCGCCACCTTTCCTTCATCCAACTGCTCTTTTGCCTCTGTCTCACTCAGTTCCCGGAACTCACATAAGGCTTTCGTGTCTGCCATATTGCTGACATACTCAAGCAACCCTCGCTCCATAAACCCTTTTTCCGGCACAACAACTCCAATATGTATTTTACTGTTTTCCGAAATTGCAGACAAACAAACAAAAAATACAGTCAAAAGAACCGCCATAGACAAGAAAATGACAGGGAGGACCATAACGGTCCTCTTTGCCATTTTCTTAAGGTAACATATTTTGTATGAATTACAAAGTGTCATTTTCATCCTCGTAACTGTCTGTATAACTGTCATCATCGCTACCATCATAACTGTCGGTAGTTAAAGAAGTATCCGCATCACTCAATCCTAATGGATCTGATGAAGATGGACTGAACAAGGAACTGATATCACTAATTCCCCATTTACCTAAAATGTTCTGTAAATTAGTCATCACATCACTCTGATACTGAGTCAAAGTTGACTGTAAGGTGTCGGCTGTCACAACCTGTTCTTCACCGGCAGGCATTTTTACTTCACCATCAAGAGCAGCAAATGAGTATTCCATTCCAAAGGTATTCGTGCCTGTTTCGCTCTGGTCAACCGATACATCTTTAAAATCAAGGGTAATACTCTTACCTTTTTCTAAGTTTTTCACACTTCCGCTGCAGGACATTTTCACCTCATCGGAATTATACGATTTTACGGAAGCAGACATTGTAAGTGCATTATTATTCTTCGTGTCAAGGGATTCTTTTACTTCTGTTGAAGCAATTTCCGTCCCCATGCTCGAAACAACCATTTTAATTGTATCTTCGCATACATCACCTTTTTTACCCTGAAGGTTATACGTAACTGTTCCAATAGAAGAACCATTCTGTGCCAAGGACAACTCAACATTTGCTGTATTCTGACCATCGTTATCTACAAATGCACCATGAATATCTAATTTAACTCCGGCAACCGTCACAGAGGTTTTAAATCCTGTCAAGTTACCGTCCATGCCCTCTACCGTCACAATAATATCCTGTGTGTAAGATGTAATCTGTGGAACAATCATACCAACGCCGCTGGCAATCGTTCCTTTGGACATACCAAGTTTTTCTTCAATCTTACCGAGTGTCTCTGACTGGCTGCTTACATAATCACGGAATTTATTTACAAACTCATCCAGTGAAACTTTTGTAATCTTAATCTGATAACCATTATCTACCTTTTCACATTCTGTGCTGTCATACAAGGCATCTCCCTGCTCCTCTAAGAAATCAGAAAATGTTTCCTGCAAATCCGGAAGCACTGCTAAAACAGCTGAAATACTATTCAGGGCTTCCTGACTCTCATTATCGGATGCTGTAATGCTGAATGTTTTGTTTGGAATCAGCTCCGGCAGAGAAAATGCTGCTTTCTTTTCCTCTAATGAACCATAGGCTTCTGCTGATAACTGGCTTCCGTCTTTGGAAAGGGCAATCTTTGCGGATGCTTTTTTGTTATTTACATCCAGTGATAAACCGGCACCCATTTCCATACCGGACAAATCAACGGAAGAATCTGATGACTGGATATCTTTTATTTTGTAGTTGATATCCATTCCTTTTTCCAACATAGCCTTTGACAATTCATCAAGGCCAAGTTGCTTGCTCACTGCTGACTGTGTCATCTTTTCCGGCGCCTGTTTCAAAAGGTCAAATGCCTTCTCCTTTGTCGAACCAAATAGTGTACCGGTAGCTGCCAGCACAATTCCGGTTGTCACGACTCCGACAACAACAACGATTGCAATAATTAACGCAATCAGTTTCCCCTTACTCTTCTTCTTTTCCATTTTTTCCTCCATTTCCCTACATAGGTAGGCTCCTTTTTTGAATTGTTTCTATGATAATCAGCCTTGAATCCATTCCGTGAGTTCAAAACCGTTTATCTCTTTATCCAATGTGACAGTACAACCATCACGGATTCCATATAAAGAATCGCAAAACGTGATTTCAGACATCTCATGAGATGTTATTATAACACTTTTTCCTTTCCTTGTAAAATCCTTTATCAATCGAAGGATTTCGTTCTTCGCCATTAAATCCAATGCTGCTCCCGGCTCATCCATTACTAAAACATCCGGGTCACCAGCCAGTGCACAACAGATACTGAGTCTTTTTTTCATGCCTCCGGATAACTTTTTAACCGGTTTTTTATAGATTTTATGCATACCAAAATAAAATAACCACCCATCTTCCAAATCTTTCTGCAAACGTGCTTTATCATTTGCATACCATAATTCCAAATTGTCTTTTACTGTTAAATCTTCAAATAACGGATTTTCCTGTGGCACATAACCGACATGCTCCGAAAGAAACGTTCCATCCACCGCTTTTCCATTCCACAAAATAGTTCCTGCATCCGGCTTCAATGCACCAACTATAATTTTTAAAAGCGTCGATTTTCCGGCTCCATTGGCACCCACAAAGCATACACTCTCTCCATCTTTTACAGTAATTGAAACATCTTGTAAAACTTCATTTTTTCGATAAGATTTTTGTAATTTTTCCAGTTCAAGCACAGCTTCTTTCCTCCCATTTTTTTCTGCCTTTTGTGACAATCCGGTAAGCCAAAAAGCCAAGAATCAGACCAAAAAGCATCCCCGCCAGTACATCTGTTGGATAATGCACATAAAAATATAATCTTGTGCAGCCCATGATAAAAGCAAACAAAAGTGCTGCCACACCCATTTTTCGATGATTCATAAAGATTGCCATTGCCGCCGCAAAGGAAGAAAGGGAGTGCCCGGATGGGAATGAATAATCTTTTGGATTCTGAATCAGCAGATTAACCAACGGATTCCGCCAGCACGGTCTCGGTCTTGCCACCAATGGTTTTAAAGTCACATTTCCAACAAGAAGGGAAAATAACAACGCAAGTAAAACCGATATGCCAACCCATCGCGTCTTTTTATAAGCAATGAGACAAAGTCCCAAAGCAATCCAGATTAAACCGCCCTCTCCAAGGAATGTGATTGCCTTGAACAAAACAGTTAAAAACTCATTCTGTATTGACTGAAACCAACTAAGAATTACGCTGTCAAACCAAGCTACCAAAATGCTCTCCTTTACTTTCTTTTCTTCTTCACAATAATTTTACACGATTTTTTCATCGTGCCATAAATCGCATAAATGCGGACTGTTCCTTTTTTCTTTGCCTTTACAACTCCCTTTTTCGATACACCGGCAATCTTTTTATTGGATGATTTCCACTTAATTTTACCATGTAGGTTTGCTGGCCAGAATGATGCCCTCAACCGATATTTTTTACCGGTGCGAAGTTTTTTCTTTTTCTTATTCAGTGATATTTTGCCGATTTCCTTGTAATATTTTTTCAGTTCTTTTGCTGCCCCCGAACGAATCAAGTCCTTGTAAGCAAAAAATACATACCCTTCTGTATTACCACTTCGAATCTGGCGAATCTGTGAGGCAATGTTGCCGGATGATTTCTTCCAGCCCGGATCTTCTTTTAATGAATAGCCGGTCTTATAAAGGGCAAGCCCTACATACATTGGTACGTCACGTTTGTTAATTTCACGCCACTTTGCCAGACGCTCATTAAACAATGCTGTTTTTTTACCGCTCATAATATAGTTATTCGACCAATAAATCTGCGGAATTATATAATCCACATAACCGCTTTGAGAAAGCCACGTCCTGACATCCGCCCCGATTTTTTCACAATATGTAATATCACCGGCAGGGCTGATACCAAACTTCAACGATTTCTTTTTCTGCTTTACCGTCTGATAAACTTTCCGAACCATCACATTTACATTTTGACGCCGTGTTGCAGCCGGCACCTTCTTGTATTTTTTTATATTGGTCGGATAAAAATAATCATCAAAGTGAATGCCATCCACTGCATACCGGTTAATAATTTCCTTTACCTGGTTGACAATTCGTGCTGTTGTCGTTTCACTTGCCGGGTCAAGAATTTTCGTCGACGAAACCCGGTACGGATTCATCCATGCATGAATTTTTAATTTGTGTGAATGCGCAAGAGAAACCAATATTTTCAAAGGATCATACCCCGGTGCTTTTCCATCCGAAGATATGTACTTACTAAATCCTGCCACAGAAGACGGATAGATTGCATCATCATAAGCCCTTACATGAAAATAAACGGTATTGCATCCGTTCGCCCGAATTGTTGCAAATATTTTATTGGCATTGGCACGAAACTGCGCCTCTGTTTTATCTTTCAAACCAAGTTCCTCGAACTCAAAGCAGGACACCCAGACACCTTTAGTCTGCAAAGAACCCGCCTGCGCTTTGTTTCCGTTTCCCAAACTTAAACAAAGTGCCATAAACAAAATAAGCAGAAAACTATAATGTTTCACGTTATTTTATCTCCTTTCCACTCTCTTTTTGCGCCTGTCTTTTGTAGTAAACAGGGGCAATTCCATAATATTTCTTAAATAATTTACTAAAATAATACACATCTTCATATCCCACAGCCAGCGATACATTGCGCACACTTCCGCAATTTTCTTTTTCTAATATTTCCTTTGCCTTTTCCAGCCGGATTTTTATCAAATATCGAATCGGCGACTCTCCCGTCTCTTCTTTGAAAATCTTTGAAATATATACCGGACTCAGATACATATTCGCCGCAATCTGGTCAAGTGAAATATGAGAAGCATAGTTCTCATTCATGTACGCAATAATTCGTTTTACCACATAGCCCTTACTGCGGGATTCAAAAACAAATCCATGATTTTCCTGCTTTTCTTCACCATATATCTGCCTGAGAAGCAATACTAACATCTGCACCATATAAGCTTTAATCATGAAATACTGCCCACTCTGCTGGATTTTGGTTTCGGAAATCATTGTCTGCACCAACTGGTTTAAGTCCTGCTTCAACTCTGCCTTGCACCGCAGCACCGGTGCTCCATCCGGCAAAATTAACGACTGTGGCGGCATATCCTGGAAATGAAAATTGCTTAATCCGATATACACTTCAATGGGCGTTTTTTCCCCTTCTCGCAGTTCAAAACGATGCACAAGCCCCGGATTTCCCACTAACAAATCTCCCGGCTGCAATAAATATTCTTTTCCTTCTATGTAGTATCTTGCCTGCCCTGACAATATATAAGTCAGTTCCAAATAGTCATGGCTATGGTCCTCCCCACTGACTTCCGGCACCTTTTTCCCAATATATAAAAGATGGGGATTAAAATCTCCATACGACAGATGGTCAAACTGCATCTTAAATCTCCTTCTCTCCTAGAGTGCTTTTATGCAAAATATTTTACTATGTTTGCCTGGAAAAGTAAAGGGGAAGGGAGAGTGGATTGTGATGAGGGAAAGATAATTTTTTGGTTCCGTAAATCAGTAGAAAGGCTTTGCGTCTCGTGGGCACTCCCGTTCATTGAGTGCGTAGCGGTATGGGCACTGAAACTACCAGTGCCACATACCGACGTACTCAAAACCCACGAGTCACAAAGTCTTTCTACTGATTTACTGGAATCCTAAAAGATTAGCAACTGTCCTCATCCCACCACACCTGACAAAAGTGTTCGATATTGACCAGTAAATGACCACTTTTTGACCACTTTTTTATAAAATGGCCAGTAAATGGTCACTTTTTGACCACTTTTTCACCGCAAATACTATATCGAACACTTGCTCCTTTTCCGTTTTTCACGATATAGCCCTTCTCTACCATCTCATCAATCACCTTTCTAGCGGAAGTTCTTGACTTATATCCACACACTTCTGCCGCCTTTCCTGTACTTATGCTGCCACGTTCAAAAATATAGTGCAGAATGGCTTCTTCTTTTTCACTCAACAATGACGTTTTTTGTTCTAACGTTTGTTCTTCCACGCGCAAATCTGCTGCGCCCGGAATATATACAACCTGTCCAACTTCTAACTTTAAAGTGACACGGTCTGCGCGAACCGAAAAATCAAATTCAGGTTTTTTCCAGTTCTGCTCTTTCCATGCAGTCATAATCTTATCAACTCCACTGCCGGCACGCTCACCAACATTGACAAACCCAAACATCTTCAAAATATTCGGGTTTCTAGGATCGCTATTTCCTCCCGCATAAAATTCCTCTTTTGTGATTCGTATGGTTCCCGGATTTGAAATCGTTATCTCTTTTCCCTTCTTAACGACAACCACACCTCGTCTTTCGTAATAATTGGAATGTGCCAAAGCATTTGCCACAGCCTCTCCTAATGCCGCATGCACATCCACACGATCCACCCGGTATCCATCCTTGCGGTTTACAAAAGGTACTGCAATATCATCATCGATCCGATTAATTACTTTATAGTAAAAATCATAAAGATTACCGCTCCAATCTCCTTCATCAGAATGTGTCCGGAACAACCATCTAACAGATTTATCCTCACCTTCTTCGCGATAGTCTAAAAAATAATTTGGAAATACTTCTGTTATCCGGTAGGCTTCCCCAAAAAATAACAAACCTGCGATAGTCGGAGACAGTTCCCCTTTATTATTCTTGGCAACGGCCCGCAGTTTCATTAAAAATTCATCATTTTCAAGTAAATTCCACGGATGTCCTTGATGCAATTGTTCAAATACAATCCGATACCCCTTAATGGTATCTGTATTCAACGCATCCAACCCCATATTATCTAATACTTCCGTATCTGTTCCACCATCTCGCTGATCTGCAAACATAGCTCGGACTGCTTCCTCTGAACACAGAAAATCCCCCTCATAATCCCTGCGATAAGTTCCTTTCATCGGATCAACACCAATATACACCGGCTTATCATGCCGGTCTGCTGCCGGAACATCAATTCTAAGAATCGTTTTCCCCTCAACAACCACAGGATACACATGATGATTCAATAAAATGTTTTTTGATACTTTGTGTCGATCATTCACTATACTCCAAAAATCTTTTTGATACTTGATTACTTGCTTTTCAGATAAACCTTCCACTGTAAAAGAATCGCGGTGTTCTTTGATTCCAAGGAACATCGTTCCACCATCTGTATTTGCAAAAGAGGAATATGTCTCCCATATACTTACCGGAAGACCATTTGCAGCAAGTTTACACTCATACTCATGGTTTTCCTTCAGTTCCAACTGATTTAATATCTCCTGTTTCACAATGTCCGCCTCCAATCAACTACTATCCCCTTATATCTTTACCAATAAATCCGCTCATAAAACCATCTTAGTAATTCAAATAATAAATTTACAATATGATATTATACTACCACATAACAAAATGTGAATCAACGACAAAAGCCCATCCGCAAGAGACAAACACTATCCTCTCTCAAGACGAATGGGCTTTTCTATTTCCTTACTTTTTCCTTACTCTTCCGCTTTCAAATAATTTACATGCAGAAGTTCGTGGCTTCTTCCTTTCAAGACTCCATTTTCGTAGAGCTGGCTCACGACCGGATTTTCGCCGGAGCGTTTAATAATCGCAGATTTGTCTGCTTTATACATTCCGGTAGAGCGTTCCTGTTTGACGGACTGATAGCCAAATGGCTGACCGGCACCGCCGATACATCCATATGGACACGCCATAACCTCGACAAAATCAAAATGTTCTTCACCGGAACGAATCTTTTCAAGCAGATTATCCGCATTTCCAAGACCATTTACAACACCGATTCGCAGTGTTTTTTCGCCGATTTCAACCTCTGCCACTTTGACACCTTCGAGACCACGGATACCGGTATACTCTAACTGGCGCATCGTCTCATTGTCCTGTGCCGCCACATGACGGAGTGCTGCTTCTGTCACACCACCGGTTACGCCGAAAATAACGCCTGCTCCGGAGTAAATGCTAAACGGCATATCCGGTGCACTCGGCTCAATTTCATCAAACTGGATTCCCAATTCTTTAATCATAAGAATCAGTTCTTTGGTTGTGATTACATAATCCACATCCGGCACATCATTTCGCTTAAATTCGTCTCTGGCTGCCTCGTATTTCTTTGCTACACATGGCATAACCGCAACCGATACTGTTTCTAGACCGGATTCTTTATCTGCCGGTTTGTAGTATTCTTTAATTACCGCACCAAACATTTCCATTGGCGATTTGCACGTAGAAACGTAAGGAAGCATGTCACGGTGTTTTGTCTCTACAAAGCGAACCCAGCCCGGACAGCAGGAAGTAAATAATGGATATTTATTTCCGTTTGGATATGTATTTTCGCCATTTTCCAATTTGCGTACAAGCTCTGCTGCCTCTTCCACAATTGTTAAATCAGCTGCTACACTTGTATCGAACACAGTATCAAATCCACACATACGAAGTGCGGTATAAATTTTACCAATTGAGTTTTTGCCTGGTTTTAAGCCAAACTCTTCGCCAATTGCAACACGAACCGCTGGTGCAACCTGTGCAACAACACGCTTATTCGGAGCATACAAAGCCTGCCAAACTTGTTTTAAATCTTTCTTTATGGTAATTGCCGCCGTCGGACAAACGGCTGCACACTGTCCGCAGTTGACACAATCTGTCTCAGCAATTTTTCGGTTAAATGCCGGTGTGACAACCATATTGGCACCACGGTTTGCAAAATCAATTGCTCCCACATGCTGCACTTCGTTACACATACGCACACAGTCACCACATAAAATACATTTGCTTGGGTCGCGCACAATTGAAAGCGAAGAATCGTCAATCATCCGCTCCGGATGCGTATTCGGAAATCTCACATCCGTCAGACGGAAGCGGGCAGCTAACATCTGCAAACGGCAGTTTCCATTTTTCTCACATACGGTACAATCTCTGCAATGAGATGCCAGTAAAAGTTCCAGAATCATCTTACGGTAATCATGCAGACGACCGGTATTTGTTTTAATTACCATTTTATTTTTCGGCGGCGTCGAACAGGAAGCAATAATACCTCCTCTCTCATCTTCTACCACACACATACGGCAGGCACCATAAATGGACATATCCGAATAGTAACAAAAAGTCGGTACATGAATCCCCACTTTATGAATGACCTGCAAAATATTTTTTTCATCCGTAAACTCGGCACGAATGCCATCAATTATCATATATTTTTTCTCAGCCATTGTTACACCTCCTTCACTGCACCAAAGTTACATCCATCTTTACATGCACCGCATTTAATACATTTTGTTGTGTCAATCACATGCGGCTCTTTTACGTTTCCGGAAATTGCACCTACCGGACACATTCTCGCACATTTGGTACAGCCCTTACAAAGTTCAGGGTCAATCTGAAGGCTTGTCAATGCTTTACACTGGCCTGCCGGACATTTTTTATCCACTACATGAGCAATGTATTCGTCACGGAAATACTTAAGTGTTGATACAACCGGTGAAGCGGCTGTTTTACCAAGACCACAAAGTGCCGTTGCCGAAACGGTCTCCGCCAATGTTTCCAACAACTCTATATGCTCCATCGTTCCGCGCCCCTCGGTGATATCCGTAAGCAGTTCAAGCATACGCTTTGTTCCCTCACGGCACGGCACACATTTACCACAAGATTCATTCTGGGTAAAGTTCATAAAGAAACGTGCCACTTCAACCATACAGCTCTTATCATTCATGACAACAAGGCCGCCGGAACCAATCATGGCGCCTACTTTTTTCAGCGAATCAAAATCCAGTTTCATATCCAAATGATCTTCTGTCGCACTGATACACAGACATCCGCCGGATGGTCCGCCAATCTGAACCGCTTTAAAAGCACCACCTTTGACACCGCCGCCAATATCAAAAATAACTTCACGCAGCGTCGTTCCCATTGGCACCTCAATCAAACCGGTATTCTGCACATTGCCGGTAAGGGCAAATGCTTTCGTACCATGGTTGTTTGCCGGTCCATAGCCCTGATACCATTTGGCACCATTTAACAGAATCGGCGGTACATTACAAAATGTTTCAACGTTATTTAAAACTGTCGGCTTGTCAAACAAACCATGCTCTACCGTTCTTGGTGGTTTCACGCGCGGCATACCGCGGTTTCCTTCAATTGATGTTGTCAGCGCACTTCCCTCACCACAGACAAATGCACCGGCTCCCTGGCTGATATGTAAATCAAAATCAAAACCGGAACCTAAAATATCTTTTCCTAACAGTCCGCGGTCCATTGCCTTGTCAATGGCTGTCTGAAGTCTCTCAACAGCAAGCGGATACTCTGCACGCACATAAATGTAACCGTGACGCGCACCCGTCGCAATCGCAGCAATCAGCATACCTTCAATCACACGATGCGGCTCACCTTCCATCATGGAACGATCCATAAAGGCTCCCGGGTCACCCTCGTCACCGTTACAAACAATATATTTTTCTTCTTCCTTCTGGTCTAACACCTGCTGCCATTTTCTTCCTGCAGGGAATCCACCGCCTCCGCGGCCACGCAGACAGGACTCCGTAATCTCATCGACAATGCCCTGAGGCGTCATATCAAATAAAGCTTTTGCCACGGCACTATAGCCGCCAAGAGCTAAATACTCAGCAATACTTTCCGCATTAATATGTCCGCAGTACTCAAGTGCAATACGAGTCTGCTGCTTGTAAAACGGAATATCCTCCTGTTTCACATATGGATTTCCCTCCTGGTCTTTGTACACCAGACGGTCAATAACTTCATCTCCAATAATGGATTTTTCGATAATTTCCTCGCAGTCATCCAGACTCACTTTTATGTACAGCCATCCCATCGGCTCAATACGAAGAAGCGGTCCCATCTCACAAAAACCGTGACAGCCGCTCTTTTTTAATCCAATGCTGTCTCCATGCGGATCTTTTTCCAGAACAAGAGCACATTTCAATCCTTTGCCCTCAATGATATCTTTCATTTTTGCGTAAATCTCTAATGAGCCTCCGGCTACGCAGCCGGTTCCGGCACAAATCAGGATTTGTTTTCTCTGACTGTTTAAAGAAGCACGATATTCCTCTTGCTTCGCAATCAGTTCCTCACGATTCTTAATTTTCATTCGCTGCCTCCTCCTTTAACTGCTTAATAAGTTCCCGCGCCTTTTCAGGTGTCATGGATGGATGCACATGGTCATTTACCGTACATACCGGTGCCAGACCACAGGCTCCCAGACAAGATACCGTTTCAACAGTAAAAAGCATATCATCAGAAGTAGGCTTTTCTTGTGTAACCCCAAGCGTTTTACGAAACTCTTCCAAAATCGGCACTGATTTTCGTACATGGCATGCTGTACCGTCACATATTTTAATGACAAATTTACCCTTTGGTTCCAAAGAAAAGTTCTCATAAAATGTCGCTACCCCATAAATCTTCGCCTCACTCATCTTCAACTCTTTGGCAATATAACATAATGCCTCTTCCGGAAGATAGTGATACTCTTTCTGAACGTCCTGCATAATCGCAATCACAAGATTGCTTTTATACTCATGTTTTTTCAGAATTTCGTCCAGTTTTTGTTGCTGCTGTTCGTTCACATTCCTTCTCCTTTCGGCTAAAAAAAATTGTTGGTATTCTCATTTCCCAATAATTATACCTACTGATAAATTTTATCATTCTTTAACAAAATAGTAAAGTTTTTTATCATAAAATAAAATCGATGCGATACAGAGAACTCATACAAAAATTCTGTATCGCACCGATCCTACTTTTATTTCTACGCAAGCACTTTTTGTTTTCTGATTGTCATCAACCCTTTACAGAGCCAAGGGCAACACCACGAATAATAAATTTTGACAGACACAAGTATACAACAATCAACGGAATAATTGCGAAACCAAGTATCATATAAATCTCGCCCAAATCCGTCAGATAAGCTTCTGCCTGCAAACTTGCCACAACCAATGGAAGTGTAGCATTTTCACTACTGTTATCCATCAATAACTGTGGCAGGAAATAGTTATTCCAAGAAGCAACAAATTGGAAAATCATCTGCACCGCCAATGCCGGTTTCAAAATCGGCATAACGACAAAGTTAAAGATGTAAAATTCATGTCCACCGTCAATTCGACCGGCTTCCACAATTTCAAGTGGCAGTGAACTCTCCATATACTGTTTGATAAAGAAGAATACTGCCGGAGATGCCAAGGTAGGGAAAATCAAAGGAATAAATGAATCTTTAATTCCCCATGCATCCATCATTTCCACAAAACCGAGTGCAGAAACCTGTGTCGGCACCATAAGGATAACCATGATGAACACAAATGCTGCCTTTTTTAAGCGGAAATTGTAAGCATATAATCCGTAAGCAGTAAGTGTCGCAATATACACACTGGTAACACATGAAATCACTGCTACAATTAATGAGTTAAACATCGAATGCAGAACCGCTACTTTTGTCTCGTTAATTGCATTCGTAAAGTTTCTGACAAAATCACCGCCCGGAAGCAGGCTAAATGTCGTTTTTAATGTCGATGTATCTTTTGTTGTATTTACCAAGAGCATAACAAACGGAAAGATACAGATAATACATACCAATATCAAAACAATATAGGCAACCGTTCGACGAAAGACAAGCATACGGTGACCGCGGATTTCGTCCGCTGACAAATTTGCATATTTTGCCATTTACTGCACCCCCTTTGCCTGTTTTCTGGCTTTTCGTTCTGCTTTTTTACGAGCCTTTATTTCCTTATCCTCATCACTTTGCATGATACGGAACATAAAGATTCCAATCAGACCGGCAGCCAAGAACAATACAACGGATTCAGCACCGGCAACACCCATGTCACCCTGTGATGAGTTGATTCTCGTACTGATATCCATAACAACAGTCGAAGCCACGCCATTTGTACCACCACGGTTTACAATCAGGTTCGGAATATCGAACAACTGCAAACCACCAATCATGGAAGTAATCATAACGTACAACATAATTGGTTTCAGCATCGGCATGGTAATCCATCGAAACTGCTGTTTCGCACTCGCGCCATCAATTGCAGACGCTTCATAAAGAGCTGGGTCAATTCCCATAATACCTGCCATCAGAAGGATGGTCGTATTACCCGTCCACATCAGGAAGTTGATAAAGGCAATGATTAAGCGAATGCCCCACTCATTTTCCAAAAAGTGAATGGACGTTCCTAATATATGATTGATTGGTCCGGTTACTGCAAATAGTTTACCAAACAATACTGCTATGGATGAGGCCATCAGCATATTCGGTAAATACAAAATAACCTTAACCGCACCAGTACCTTTCAATTTTAATCGAATGTCAGTAAACCAAGATGCAAAAAGCAATGATACAATAATCTGCGGAATAAATCCAAGCAGCCACAATAACATCGTATTACCAAAATATTTTACAATATCATATTTGGTAAAAAGGTCGATATAATTTTCAAACCCGGCAAACTCAAATACACTATTTAGGAAAATATCCGTTTTGTCATGAAAAAAGCTTCGATAAAATGTTGCAATTAACGGATATAACTGAAATATACCATAGCAAATGAAAAACGGAAGGATAAAAATCAGGCCCCATTTGCCATACTTTAATTTGTGCGGACGTTTATACGCCGTCACATCTTTCTTTCCAGCCATAAAATCCCCCTTACCTTTTGATAAAAATGGCGGGACAGGGGCACCCCGTCCCGCCAGAAAACTAATTCGTTTCTAAGCTGTTACCCATTATTTTTTCAAATCCGGATAACTCTTGATTACCTCGTTCTTGAAGTTGTCAATTGCTTTCTCTTTGCTTACTTTACCCTGATAGTAATCTTTCATCTTAGCCATCAAGCTTTCGATGTACATCTGGTCATAAGGAGATACGTTGCTGCAATTGATGTTGTCAGCTGCTGAACTTAAAGCTTTTACAAGAGACTGTCCACCAAGGAAGTCAGATGTTACATTTTTCTCTTCCAGCTTTTTGTTTGCTGCCTTGTTGTTTACGAAGTCTGAAGTGTCTTTGCTGATGTTGAACATGATATCTTTGTCACAGCAGAGTTTCTTCATGATGTCTGCAACCAATTTTGCATTATCTGTTCCAGCTGCTCCACAAATGAAGGAACCGCCCCAGTTGAATGACTGTGGTCCGGTTACTACAGCCCAGTCACCGTAACTTCCGCCCGGTGTAAAGGTACCGTCATCATTTTTCTTAGCACCGGATCCTTCTGCCATGGAGAAGTTAATGCCCCATGCAGGCATGAAGTAACCAAATACTTTACTATCTTTGCCCATGTCAGCAGTCCACTCTTCAGCCCAAAGGCTTGTTCCGTTGTTGTAACCTTTGTCAGTATACTCTTTTGTTGTGTCAATCCATTTTTCGATGGATGGGTCAATCTGGATAACACCTTCATCATTTACACATTTCTGGCTTACGTTGTTTGAGTATACACGAAGTGCATCATCATAACCGGAAAGCATCTTGTATCCTTTGCCCTTCAAAGTCTCAGCTGCTGCTGCGAACTTATCCCAGTCAGATACCTGCTCCTGAATCTTTTCGATATCATCTGTTCCAAATACTTCTTTTGCGATAGAACGACGATAAACAAATCCACCAGGGCAGCCCTGCCATGAAACAGCACGAAGAGTACCATCACTCTTTGTAGCAGCCTGTTTTGTGTAATCATACATCTGGCTCAAATCATCATCGGTAAGTCCAAGTGATTTAATATCAAGAGCCATGTCTGTATTCGTGTACTTGTTTACATAATCCATCTCGCAGAGGAACATATCAATTTTGTCATCTGCACTTGCGCTGTCCTGTTTTTTCAAAGCAGCATCCAGTTTCTTCTGATAAACACCACCTTCGTTTGTGTTTGTCACGAATTTAACTTTTACATCACCGATACTCTGTGTATCTTTGTTGTAATCCGGATAATACTTTTCAAAACGCTCTTTGAACTCTGTGTTCCAAACATAAATGTTAAGAACTTTTCCGCCACCATCAGCTACGGTTTCCACTTTTGCTGAATCGTTGCTCTTTGATGAATTACTTGCATCCTTGTTGCTGTCACTTCCGCCACATCCGGTAATTGAACCAACTACCATAGCCATAGACAATGCCAGCGCTAACCATTTTTTCCTCATAAATCAATACCCTCCTAAAATAATAATTTTTTTAATTCTTCCACAAATTTCTTCATGAAAGTTGTGAACAGTTTCGTGTCATTCCTTTAAGGAATAACTTTTATTATTTCATCGAAAGAACTGAACATCCTCGTATTAATTCTCCTTGTACATCAAGTCTTTCAACAAGCGCCAGTTCCGGCTGTTCAATCAGCTCTACCAACTTTGCTGCTGCGACTTTTCCGATTTGTTCTGTATTCTGCCGGTAAGTCGTTATCTTCGGCTCAATCACACGGGCAATTCTTTGTCCGTCATAACCGGCTACTGAGATATCGTTAGGAATCGAAAGTCCTTTGCTTCGAATCACATTAATACCTCCGATACAAGAAAAATCATCCGGATAAACAATACAAGTAGGTCTATCTTCCAATGATAATAATTCGTGAGTAATTTTTGCCGATACATCCGGTGCGTGGTAAATACCTTCCCGAATATATCTGTCTTCGGTTTCTATCCCATACCTTTTCATCGTCCGCAAAAAACTTCCGATACGGCTTCTAGTAACAAAAGAATCCGCGCCGTGGATATAAGCAATTTTCTTATGTCCACATTGTATAATGTAAGAAACCAATTGTTCCATTCCTCTAATGTTGTCCGACATAACACATGCCTTGTCATTAAATATATAATCGATTGTCACAACCGGTATACCACTTTGAAGCAATTCTTTTACTTCTTCCGCTTCAAAATCCACACAAGCAACAATCACACCATCGACTCCGCGATATTTGCTATGTTCACTATAGGACAATTCACTCTTTCCCACATGCCTTCCCAAAAAGGTTATATCATATCCCTTTTCTTCCACTCCCTGTCGGAAGCTGTCAAGCACCGGAGAAAAATAGGAATGGGTCAAACCACTTCGCGCTTCATCCGCAAATAACACTCCAATGTTATAAGTACGGTTTGTCTTCAGTGCACGAGCGGATGAGTTTGGTACATAGCCCATCTTCTTAGCCACCTCAAGCACCCGTTCTTTTGTCGAAGTACTTATATCAGTGCGTCCATTCAATGCTTTGCTTACTGTCGCAATCGATACACCGCATGTCTCTGAGATGTCTTTCATTGATACCATGAGCATTCCTCGTTTTCCGTAATCGTTTTCGTAAGTCTACTGTACCACACTTTTCACAAAGAGTCAATACTAATTTAAATTTTTTTGTTAGAATTGCACAAATATCTTGCTTGCATTTCCCTTCGACTTCCTATATAATGAAATTATCACGAAATCGTTTTCGTAAGTCCCCAGGTTATCAAAGTCAACGATTTTTCGTGCTTGCACGAAAGAAACGTTGACCTTGATAACCGCAAAATATGAGGAAGAAGCGATTTGTGCAACAAATCTGCGGATTCCGAATATTTTCAGGAGTGCGTAAGCTGTGCAAGCTACGGAGCACTCCGTCTGGGGACGTTATGCTAATACTATTATAAGGATGCTTTGCAAAGCATCGGAATGGAGGTTCTATGAAATTCGGAAAATTTGATGACGCCAATCGTGAATATGTGATTACAACTCCCAAAACACCACTGCCTTGGATTAACTATTTAGGCAGCACGGATTTCTTTTCTTTGATTTCCAACACCGGTGGCGGATACAGTTTCTATAAAGATGCAAAGTTGTTGCGCTTGACACGTTACCGCTACAACAACATTCCAAACGATGAGGGTGGCCGTTACTTCTATATAAAAGACGGTGATACCGTATGGAATCCCGGTTGGATGCCAGTCAAAACAGATTTGGATTCCTATGAATGCCGCCACGGCATGGGTTACACCCGCTTTATATCTGAGAAAGATGGAATCAATGCAAATCTTTTGACTTTTGTTCCGGTTCACGACAATTGTGAAATCAATGAAATCACAATTACCAACACAACAGATTGCGAGCGCACCATAACTTTATTTTCCTATATTGAGTTCTGTCTCTGGAATGCAATGGATGATATGACAAACTTCCAGCGAAACTTAAATACCGGAGAAGTAGAGATTATCGGCTCCCGCATTTACCACAAAACAGAATACCGCGAGCGCCGCAACCATTATGCGGTCTTTGCCGTAAATCATGATATTGACGGATTTGATACAAGCCGCGACGCCTTTCTTGGTGCATACCGCAGTGCTGCAGACCCTCTTGCCATCGAACAGGGAAATGCTACCGATTCGATCGCAAGCGGCTGGTATCCGATTGGTTCACACCAGATTAATCTGACACTGAAACCGGGTGAATGTGAGACACTTGTATTCGTTCTCGGCTACTGCGAAAATGACCCGGATGATAAATTTGAAGCACCAAATGTAATTAACAAAAAACCGGCAGACGAACTGCTTAACAAATACCAAACGAAAGAGCAGGTAAGCGATGCCTTCCACGAATTGAATGAGCATTGGAACCGTCTCCTCTCCCACTATACGGTGAAGTCAGGGGATGAAAAATTAAACCGCATGGTAAATATCTGGAACCAGTATCAGTGCATGGTTACCTTTAATATGTCGCGTTCCGCTTCTTATTATGAGTCCGGAATCGGACGAGGCATGGGATTCCGTGATTCCTGTCAGGATTTACTTGGCTTTGTCCACCTGATTCCGGACCGCGCCAGAGAGCGAATCATCGATATCGCATCCACACAGTTTGCTGACGGCAGTGCTTACCACCAGTATCAGCCATTAACAAAAAAAGGAAACAGCGATATCGGTAGCGGATTCAACGATGATCCATTGTGGCTGATTGCCGGAACTTCCGCTTACATCCGTGAAACCGGTGATTTCTCCATTTTGGACGAAACCGTTCCTTATGATAATGATTTTAGCGTGGCAACAAGTTTGTTTGAACATCTGACACGCTCCTTTAACTACACAGTCAACCACAAAGGACCGCACAATCTTCCATTGATCGGACGCGCCGACTGGAACGACTGCCTGAACTTGAACTGCTTCTCCAAAGAACCGGGCGAATCCTTCCAGACCTTTGGCCCTAGCGAAGGACCGGTTGCTGAATCGGTATTTATTGCCGGTATGTTTGTCAAATACGGTAAAGAATACGCTGACCTCTGCGACGCAATTAATAAACCGGAAGAAGCCAAAAGAGCCAGAGAAGAAGTTGAAAAAATGGTCGCAGCCATTGAAGAAAGCGGTTGGGACGGCGAATGGTTCTTACGTGCTTACGACGCAGACGGCAACAAAGTCGGTTCCAAAGAATGTGAAGAGGGACAGATTTATATTGAACCTCAGGGTTTCTGTGTATTGGCAGGTGTCGGCGTAGAAAACGGTCTTGCTAAAAAAGCATTGGATTCCGTAAAAGAAAAACTGGATACCAAATATGGTATTGTGCTTTTGCAGCCACCATATACAAAATACTATGTAAACCTTGGTGAGATTTCTTCTTATCCGCCGGGATACAAAGAAAATGCCGGTATCTTCTGTCACAATAACCCTTGGATTTCCGCTGCTGAAACACAGATTGGACGCGGTGACAGAGCTTTTGAAATTTACCGCAAAACCTGCCCGGCTTATTTAGAAGAAATCAGTGAAATCCATCGCACCGAACCGTATGTCTATTCCCAGATGATTGCCGGAAAAGATGCTAAGACATTTGGTGAGGCGAAAAACAGCTGGCTCACAGGAACTGCCGCCTGGACCTTCTTAAATGTATCCCAATTCATTTTAGGTGTTGAGCCAACATTAAAAGGATTGAGCGTGAATCCATGTATTCCGAAAAACTTTGGTGACTTTACAATTACCCGTACATTCCGCGGTGTTGAATACAACATTGAAGTAAAGAATCCGGATAATATTGAAAAGGGTGTAAAGGAATTAATTGTTGACGGACAAAGTCTTGGACAGACAACCGTAATTCCGTATGACGCATCCAAAAAACAAGTTTCTGTAACCGTACAAATGGGTTAATTAAAAAAAGACCTGCCGTGCAGTAAACCACACGGCAGGTCTTTTTTATTCTTTTAGCTCCACTGAGCATCAAACAAATTCTTATAAAATCCATTTGCAGCTAACAGTTCTTCATGATTTCCCTGCTCCACGATTTTTCCATCCCGCATCACAAGAATCACATCTGCTTCCTGAATGGTTGACAAACGATGCGCCACCAGGAAACTCGTTCTACCCTGCATCATCGTAGCAAACGCCTTCTGAATCCTCATCTCGGTGCGCGTATCAATGGATGAAGTTGCCTCATCCAAAATCAGCATTGGCGGCAGACAAAGCATTACTCTCGTAATACATAACAACTGTTTCTGTCCTGCCGACAAACTTCCGCCATCTTCACCAATCACGGTATCATAACCGTTTGGAAGTCTCTTAATAAAACTGTGTGCATGACTTGCCTTTGCCGCTGCTAACACTTCATCGTCCGTCGCATTCTCACGCCCCATCACGATATTTTCCCGGATGGTTCCCTGCTTTAACCACGTTTCCTGAAGCACCATACCATAATTAGCACGAAGGCTCTCTCTCGTCACTTTTCGGATATCTTTTTCACTTACTTTAATTGCACCAGAATTTACATCATAAAACCGCATCAAGAGATTAATTAACGTCGTTTTACCACAGCCGGTAGGACCAACAATTGCTACACGCTGTCCAGGCTTTACCTGTAAATTAAAATGCTCAATCAATTTCTGATTCGGCTCATAAGAAAAATACACATCTTCAATTTCTACTTTTCCATCTGCTTTGCCAAGGTTTATGGCATCTTCTGAATCCGGAATCTCCGGTGTTTCTTCAATCAACTCAAGCACTCGTCCGGCACAGGCAATCGCATTTTGAAGCTCTGTCACGACACCTGAAATTTCGTTAAACGGTTTTGTATACTGGTTTGCGTAACTTAAGAAACAGGAAAGCTGCCCAACCGAAATACCGCCCTGAATCGCGAAAAAGGCACCAAACACACCAACTGCCGCATACACAAGCGCATTGACAAAACGAGTGGACGGATTGGTAATGGATGAGAAAAAGGTTCCCTGAAGCGAATACTTAGAAAGACGGTCATTAATTTCATCAAAACGGTCTCCTACTTCTTTCTCCTGTCCAAATGCCTGAACCACTTTCTGGTTGCCAATCATTTCTTCAATCAGCGCCGTCTGCTCCCCTCTGGTCTCTGACTGCATACGGAACATCTGATATGTTCTTTTCGCAATAAACGCTGCCACAAACAGAGATACCGGTGTCAAAACCACAACGACTAATGCAATCGGTACACTGACACTAAGCATAAAACCAAGCGTTCCTAAAATCGTAATTACGCCGGTAAACAACTGGGTAAATCCCATCAACAATCCGTCGGCAAACTGGTCGGCATCCGCAATGACGCGGCTCACAATTCCACCATAAGAATGACTGTCAATGTAACTAAGCGGAAGTACCTGAATTTTCTCAAAAGCATCCGTACGAATATCACGCACAACACTGTAAGTGATTTTGTTATTAGCAACATTCATCACCCACTGTGCCACCATCGTAAGCAAAATAGCAATTCCGATTTTCACACAAATGCGATAAACACCGGCAAAATCAACTTGTCCTTTTCCTACAATCAGATCCACTGCCTGTCCGGTAAGAATCGGCACGTAAAGGGTAAGCACAACCGTAATCAGCGCCAGAACAAGAGAGGCAATTAAGAAAAACCGATAGCGGCGGATATAATGCAGCACCTTTTTTATCGTTTCCTTCTGCGTCATGACTATCTTGCCCCCTTTCCGTATTGGGATTCATAAATTTCCCGATAGACCTCACAGGAATCAATCAGCGTATCATGCGTTCCCATTCCTACAATCACGCCATCATCAAGCACAACAATCTTATCTGCATTCCGCACCGACGCCGCACGCTGGGAAACAATAAAGAGTGTCATATCCTTTAATTCTTCACGAATTGCCTTTCTAAGAGCGGCATCCGTTGCATAATCAAGTGCCGAAGCACTATCATCCATAATCAATATTTCTGGTCTTCTCACCAGCGCTCTAGCAATCGTCAGACGCTGTTTTTGTCCACCAGAGAAATTTCGTCCTCCCTGCTCCACAACCGAATCCAATCCATCCGGTTTTCCAAGAACAACTTCTTTTGCCTGAGCAATTTCAAGCGCCTTCCACATTTCCTCTTCCGTTGCATCCTTTTTGCCCCATTGCAGGTTGGATCGGATGGTTCCTTCAAACAAAACGGCTTTCTGAAGCACAACACCAATCCGGTTTCTCAACAAGGCAAGTGACTGCTTATGAACCTCTACGCCATCAACGAGTAATTTACCGGATGTAATATCATAAAATCTCGGAATCAAATGAACTAACGATGTTTTTCCGGAACCGGTACCCCCGATAACGCCAACGGTCTCTCCCTTTTTCACGGAAAAATGAATATCGGTAAGGGATTCCGTATGGGTTCCCGGGTAGACAAGACCAACATGTTCAAATGAAACAGCAATGTCTCCATCCCCTGGCTTTGTCTCCTCATTCGGCGTAGAAAGTCCCGGTTCTCTCTCAAAGACTTCCTGCACACGGTCACCACATGCAATCGCTTTATTTACCATAACAATCATGTTTGCCAGTTTGATTAATTCTACCAAAATCTGTGCCGTATAATTAACTAACGCAACCACCTGTCCCTGAGACAAATAACCGGCATCTACTTTCAGCGCACCAATCCAGATTAACGCAATTACTCCAACATTGATAATCAGATAGGTAATCGGGTTTGTAAGTGCGGAAACTCTTCCCACTACCATCTGGAACTTATTTAATGCCTGATTTTCTTCCGCAAATTTTTCTTTCTCCTGTTCCTGCTTATTAAAAGCACGCTGCACACGGACACCGGACAAATTCTCACGGGTTCTTCCTAACAGTTTATCAAGTGCCTCCTGCACACGGCGGTACATCGGAATGCTGACAAACATCACACCGAAAATAACGATTGATAATAATGGAATGACAACTACAAAAACAAGCGCAGCCTTGACATCAATTGTAAACGCCATAACCATCGCACCGAGCACTACAAACGGCGAACGCAAAAACAAACGAAGTGCCATATTAACGGCTGCCTGTAACTGGTTCGTATCACTTGTCAAACGGGTAATCAATGTAGAACTTCCTACCTGGTCAACATCTCCAAACGATAAGGACTGAATATGACGGAACAACGCCTGTCTCAGTCCGGCGGCAAATCCCACAGCTGCTTTCGCCGCAAAATACTGCGCCACAAGAGCAGCGGTCAAACCAACCGCTGCCAAAAGAACCAATATACCTCCCATCCATCCAATAAAACCATAATCTCTGCTTCCGATTCCATGGTCAATAATTGCTGCCATGACAAGCGGTACAAATAATTCTAACGTCGCCTCAAACAATTTAAACAACGGGGCGAAAATACACTCTTTTTTGTATGAACTTAAAAACTTAAATAACTGCTTCACACTTTCCTCCTAGTGGTAAATTTTCGTCTCCCTGCATTGCTAACTGTGCTTTTACAAGTCGATAATAAATACCTCTCTTTGCAATCAATTCTTCATGAGACCCCACTTCCGCAACACGATGTCCGTCAATTACAACAAGTCTGTCTGCATGTTTTAACGTCGAAAGACGATGCGCAATCGCAAAGGTAGTACGCCCCTTGGTCAAACGCTCCAATGCTTGTTGTATCATAAATTCACTCTCCGTGTCAAGACTTGCCGTTGCTTCATCTAAAATTAACAGTCTAGGTTCATTCAAAATTGCTCTCGCAATCGCAATCCGCTGTCTCTCTCCACCGGACAAACTGTGTCCTTTTTCTCCCACATATGTATTATAGCCATCCGGCGTCTGTGATATAAATTCATGTGCATTTGCCGTTTTTGCCGCCATTATCACTTCTTCTAATGAGGCATCCGGTCTGGCAAAACGGATATTTTCAAGAATTGTCCCAGAGAATAAAAATGTCTCCTGTAACACCACACCAATTTGTGAATGAAAATAATCCGACTGGATTTCCTTTATATTATGCCCATCGACCAACAATTTACCATCATCCACCTCATAAAGACGCATAATCAGATTGATAATCGTAGACTTTCCGGTTCCGGATGCGCCTACAATACCAATCATTTCCCCTTTCTTTATCGTAAGATTCAAATCTTCCAAAACCGGCTGATACGATTTGTAACCAAACGAGGCATGCTCAAACCGGATTTCTCCTTCCACATCAAGGTGAATCGGCTTTTGCACATCCTCAATAAAAGGTTCCTGTGTCAAAACATCATTGATTCTTTCCATACTGCTAATCAGATTCATCAGTTCCCTCGGCATATTTGTCATCCAATTTAGGTACATATATAAAAGCTGTGTATATGTTACAAACTGTAGCAGTTCACCGGTCGTCATCCTGCCGCCTAATACATCCAATCCACCAAAATAAATCACAAGGAACACACCAGCTCCCATCAAAAGGCTTACCATCGGCATAAACACAGCCCAAAACACTTCATTTTTTGTCTGTACACGACAGAACTCATCCGTAAGCATATTAAATTTATCTCGCTCATTTTCTTCTTTTCCATAGGATTTCACCACGCGCATACCGGATATCACATCCTGCAAACTGCTGTTTACCTCATCGCTCTTCTTAAACTGCAAATGAAACCGTCTGTGAATATTCTTTCGGAACGCATACGTCACAAATACTGCCGCCGGAATGAAAACAAACGCAAGCAGTGCAAGTTTTACATTGAGTAACACCATAAAAATAATGTCACAGGCAAAAATAAAACAGACCGTAAACATATTACAGAAAGTTCGCTCCATAAATTCACGAATCTTTCCCGTATCAAAAACAATTCGGTTCATCAATTCGCCCGGCCTTCTGTCATTGATAAAATTCAGCGATAAAATCTGAATGTGGGAAAACATCCGCTGCCGCAAATCTTTTGAAATAGTTGCGCCTAAAACCGTACAGTAATACGTTTTTAAAATGTTAATCACAACAATTCCGACACTTAACAAAAACATGATGCCAAGGCAGATAAAAGCGGTTGAAATTCCACCCTCTCTGCGTTTCAAAACATCGTCCACCAAATGCTTTTGTATTTCCGGATTCAAGAGTGTCACAACGGCAGCCAGAATCATTAACACAATGATCCCCGCAAACTTTCTCTTATACGGTGCCGCCATTTTCAAAAAGCCTTTCCAGAACCCGCCCTCTTTGGAGCAGTGCGGACAATATTTCGTACCCGGTATCGCATGGTGGCATTTCGGACATATTTTCTCGTATTCCGTACTGACTACCTCTTCCTCTCTGCCGGATGCCAGAATATGGATTCCTCTGGCAATGTAAGCATAACGCGATAAATGTCTCGCCGAATAATGAACAATGTGCTTTGGCACACCGTCAAAATTGATTACTAAAAGTCCGCCACCGATTTTTGCCTCTGCTTTTACATCGATACATTTGGAAACATCGTATTCCTGTTTGATACTGTCCTTTTCCACAACAAAAAGTCTGCGGTTTGTGACAATAAAAAAGGAGTCTTCCAAAAAATTTCCGGCATCATCAATATCGACCGGAACCGCATAGTAAATGCGTTCGTTGTCCGTAAGCGAAATAACCTGCTCTGCCTCTTTTGGCAGTTCATATCTTAAAATCATACTGCTACCTCAAACTTTCTATCCTACAAGAACAAATCCAGTTTTCTTTGTTCCTTCTGCGAAAGAGCAAATACATCCCGTATCTCAAACCGGTTTTCATCCAAATCAGTGATGAGAAGACGGCAGTCACTTAACCGCACCACCGCATTACTTCCCATGTTAATCGTAAAGCGACACTCCCCACGGTCGGTCATAACATGAAAATAGGCATAACCATACTCATCCTTGATATCCAGAATCTTCTGAATTACCGGGGTAAAATAATGAAGATTTAACTGCTCCAAAAGCATTTTTCTCGTTTTCTTATCTACCTCTTTGATATTTTTTATTACCCCAATTTCATGGGAGCGTTCTTCTACCGTCCGAATCGAAAGAAAAGAATCCGGCTCAGTAAATGGAAACAGACGAATCACCTGAATCCTGTCCCACTTCTTTCCCTCGTAAGAAAGAGATAAAAAGCCGCCCTCTGTTCTCTCAAAAACAGCATTGTCCTGATTCAGATAGTGAATTGACGTCATTTCCTCGACTTCATTTTCCATATTTGTGATGACTTGATTTTCACTCATAACGATTCCCCTTTCAAAGCCAGTGATTTCGTCTGTAACTCCATCAGCTTATAATAAATTCCCTGTTTCTTTTCCAATTCCTTATGCGTACCCTCTTCGACGATTTTTCCACCATCAATTACAACTAAATGGTTCGCATCCCGCAGTGTGGAAAGACGGTGTGCAATGGACAATGTCGTCCTTCCCTTCACCAGATAATTGAGTGAATTTTGGATTGCTTTCTCGGTTTCCGTATCCACACTTGCTGTCGCTTCATCTAAAATCAAAATTTTCGGATTTGCTAAAATTGCTCTGGCAATCGAAATCCTCTGTTTTTCACCGCCCGACAAGTCTTTACCCGATGCTCCAATCACGGTATCATAACCATCCGGCATATTGGCGATAAATTCATGCGCACTTGCTAAAATTGCAGCCTGCACTACGTCTTCTCTCGTCGCCTCCGGATTCGCATAAGCGATGTTGTCCGCCACCGTTCCCATAAAAATATAAGTGTCCTGTGATACCATCGCCACATTTTTCCGTAAATCATGAAAAGCTAATTCCTTTACCGGAATACCATCCAGATAAATTTCTCCCTCATCCACATCATAAAGACGCGAAATCAAATTTACAAGCGTCGTTTTTCCGGCACCGGAACGCCCCACAATGCCAAGCATTTCACCGGGATTTACATGAAGGCTGATATCTTTCAAAACCGGATGATTTGTCTCGTAGCCAAAACTCACATGAGAAAGTGTAATTTCTCCCTTTGGATTTTTAATCTGCTTCGGATTTTCCACTTCTTCAATCTCTGGAATGGCATCCATAATTTCAAACATGCGCTGGGCAGCATTGATACTGTCCGACCACATCTGAAATACACGGGAGAAGAAATTCATCGGTCCGTTTAACTGCCCCACATAGCCAACAAACGTAATCAAAACACCAAGTTCCACGGTATGCGTATTCAGAAGCAGAATCACACCGACAATCCAAACCCAGATATTTGAAATCTCCTGCACTAAATTATATAAAATCGTAAATTTATTATTGTATTTTACAATGCGTATTTCCGCCTCTTTCAGACGCTCATTTGGCGCTTTGAAACGCTCTTTTTCCTGCTTTTGCTGTCCGAAAGCTTTTACCACACGAGAACCGGTCAAATTGTCATTGACACGGTTATTTACCGCACGCTCTGCCCGATGGCGTCTACCAAACAAACTCCACAATTTCGGCTTTAATTTCACGCTCATAAAAACTAACAGTGGCAGCAGAATACAGGCTACCAGTGCCATCTGCCAATTCAAACGGAACATAACCGTAAACGTAGCAAGAATGGTAAAGCCATGCACAAATATGTACGGAAATCCATCTAAGAAAAAGTCGGTCACACGGTTTGCATCACTTAACACACGTGTCATAAGTCCACCGGTCTGCTTGCTTGTAAAAAATCCAAGTGACAATCTTCCCATATTGGAAAATACATCCTGCTTCATGTCACGCACAGTCGCTGCAACCACCTGTGCCATCAAGGTTCCCTGTACCAACTGGACGCCCTGCTGTACAAGTTTTGACAATACCATTACAAGCACAAGCATCAAAAGAACAAAACCATACCGCCCGATTTCACTTTGTGAAACTTTTCCCGGCAGAATCTCATCATACAATACCGTACCGCTTAAATAAGGCCATACAAGATTCAATCCGGCCGCCAGAAAATAGCAGGCAAAAATAATAATAACCTTAAAACGGTACTGAAGAAAATATTTCATCGTTCTTCCAAAAATCGAACGTTTATTCATGCACTTCGGACAGATTTTTCTTTTTGGATCCGGGTACATCGTTCCACACTTTGGACAATACTGTGCTTTCTGCTCCTGAATATCCGCAGACGCTTCCACTTCTTCTGCTTCCTCTGGATATTTTTTTATCTTATTATAACTTTTACGAAACAAATTCATCTGTTCAAAATACAGATTTGTCAGCGCCGCTAATAAAAGTGGTTTGCCCTTATAATCAATTGTGACTAGATTTGTCGCGAGCTGCTTTTCCACTCTCATATGCGAAGTATCCGCCAAATCAAACCATTCCAGCATGTATTCTTTTTCATCCTCTGCATACTGCATATCTGCCGTCTTCGTTCCACGGAAATAGCGAACCGTCATCTGTTCATGGCGGCTCTTGGCAACGCCGATTTTCGTACTTGTCAAGAACAAATATCCACTGATATATTCCGAATCAAAAGATAAATCAAACGGACAAACATCTAAAATATCATCGGATTTTATTTGATATGCCAAAAGCGTATTTAATACCTGCTTTGGCAGTTGATTTTTCTTCATGATAATTCCCCCTGCTTTCATTAACTACTCTTTTGGCTATTGTAAAGCAGGAAAACAATTCTTGCAATAGATTTTTCTAAACAAACCATGTATCTTTTGCAAAATAAAACCGTGCCTGCCGGCTTACGAAACACCGACAGACACGGTCTGACTTTTTTATCGAATTTCCTGCCTATGAATGATATCACAAATCACACCGGCAAGCTCCGGTTTTAATTCTTCTAACGTCACCGGCTGTTGCTGCAAAATTACACTATGACAAGTTGAATTAACAAACTCCACAATCATATACAGCATCAAATCCGGATTACGAAACATCCTTCCTGACTGATCCAAAAGCAAATAATATCTTTGATAAAAACTGTCACCATCTTCATTATTCTCCAACAAAAGTGCCTTCTGAAAAACTCCCCAGCTTAAATTTTTTGAAATAAATTTCAATAAATTTTTGTTCTGGTTCAATTGATTAATAACAGAATTAATCAAAAAGATTACATGGTCTTCCAATGAATCCAGCTGCACCCGGTTCATCTCCTCTAATGCACGGCAAAACACCTGTCTCGCCTTATCCGCAATCAATTTGTCGCGGATATCAAATTTATCTTTGAAATAAAGATAAAATGTTCCTTTTGCCATATTTGCCTTTTTAGCTATATCGGAAATGGATGTGTCATTTATTCCCTTCTGCGTAAATAGAGTAAATGCTGCCATCAGCAGAGAATCTCTCTTTTGCTTTTTCTTATCATCCAATTTTCCCATACAAAATCACCTAGTCCTCTTTTTCAATGGCTGCTGTCTCAATGACAAATTTCACTTCACCATTCATAGAACCGTGAAGACCACTGAAGCTCTTATAATCTTTTCCAACTTCACAAACGGCTTTCAGACGGTCAATCAAACCTTTGACATCATCTTCATATGTGTCATTGATTTTTTCAATACCATCCTTATTAAACTCGCTCATTCCGTCGGCTAATTTCTTGCTTCCATCTTTCAGCTTACCACTCGCTGTATCCAGTTTACCAACACCTGTTGACAATTTTCCGGCAGCACTCTTTAAGGATTTGCTTCCCTTGTCTAACTTCTTCACACCGCTTCCTACCGTTTTAATGCTCTTTTTCAATGTCTTTCCGGATTTCACAAGTTTCTTTGACGCACCCTTTAACTTCTTATTGTTCTTTGCCAGTGTATCGCCGCCCTCTTTCAATGTCTTCACACTGGAAACTAATGTCGGCATACTGGTTTTTAATTTTGTAGAAGCTTCTGTCAAAGTTGAGGAGTTTGCAGACAATTTATCCAAGCTGTCCATTACTGTTGCTACGCTGCCGGATACTTTTTCAGCACCAACTTTCAAATCACCGGTTGTGGAAGTTGCCTGTTTCATTGCCTGAATTGCCTGTTTCTGTCCGGCAAGTACCTGCTCTAACGTTGCAACTGTTGTTGCATCTGCACCGGTCGCTTTCAATTTCTTTAACAGTAAATCCGTCGTCTCATACGTTTTTTCCAAACTTACAAGATTGGTATTTAACGATGTCACACCATCACTAACCGCTTTTGCTCCGGATTTCAATGCCGTAACATTCTGTTTTGAACCAAGTTTGTCGACACTTCCGGTGTAGGTCTTCAGTCCGGTATCAAAACTCTGAATCTGAGTTGGAATATCCTTTACGGATTTGTAAAGTAAGGCACATCCATTTGTAATTTTTGCTGCGCCATCTACATAACTTGTGGTTCCTTTGGCAAATGTTGTTACACCATTTGCATAATCGGTAACGCCTTTTACTAATGTCGGAGCACCTTTTGCCAGTGTGCTGATTCCATTTGCCAACCGGTTTACGCCTTCTTTCTGGAATTTCTTCACAGAAGTGTTAAGCTCGCCCATTTTGCTGTCAAACAATTTCAAATTATCATACAAATCATCAGAGCCATCAACTAATTTGTCAGAAGCATCAGTCAAATCATTCAGTTTTTCTTCCAAATCATCTAACTCATCCACATCGTCTAAATCCAAATCATTCAAAAGACTGGCACTTCCGTAGGTAAATGTATTACCAATTGTAAAATCTTTTGTATCAGCAGTTACCGTAAAATCCGAAGGGATTTTATCTGCCATATCATCACTCAAATCTAAGTTCTCAGCCATTCCCGGAACACCCATGCCGATAATCATCTGATTATCACCATCATTGACTATTCTTGCATTATCCACTTCGACATTTTCAAAATGGTCAGAAGAAAGAACCATTGCGGTCACCATAACAAATGGTGTATAAATTGTTGTTTCTTTACCATCAATTTTTTTCTTCCGGCTGGACTTATTCGTATAGGTAACATGGATTTCCACTTTTCCACTCTTGCCAAGCATATCTTTTGCTGCAATTTCTTTACCATCCAATTTGTAAGTAATCTTCATATCAACCGGAAGTTTTTCATCCGATTCACCCTGATAGTAAATATCTTTTCCGGCGCCGCTCCAGTCAACGTCCTTACCATTCTGTTTGAACGTCTCATCTCCTTTGACATTCGAGATGTTTTTCAAATCGGAAATATCATTAATGGTTCCGGTTGTTTCATTTGCACCCTTCAGCCAGTCCGATACGGTAATCTTGGATACCGAACCATCTGCTGCCGCGTTGACATAAACAGATTCCTGTTTTTTGATTTTTTTCGCTTCTACAAAGGAGCTGTTGCACACTACCATACCAAAACTAAGCACAGCACACATTGTACATTGTAAAGTTTTTTTCAATTTCTTATTCATAGTCATCGTCCCTCCAAACTAATAATCGATTTTCCGCATATCCCATGTGGTCTTGCAAATCCATTTATCAAACACTGTCAGCATCGCCGGCAGAACAAGAATAACAACGATTGTACTAATTACTGCCCCTCGGGACAACAACGTACAAATTGACTTAATCATATCAATACTTGACGACATCGTTACGCCAAATGTTGAAGCAAACAAACACATACCACTTATCATAATGGACTTAATTGAAGTTTTATGTGCAATATCGATTGCTTCCTTCTTACTCTTTCTTCGTACCACACGCTCTTTATGATAACGGCTCGTCATCAAAATTGCGTAATCTACAGTCGCACCGAGCTGAATCGTACCGATTACGATACTTGCCACAAACGGCAGCGACTCGTGTGTATAAAATGGCACTGACATATTTAAGAATATCGCAAACTCAATTACCATAACCAAAATGACCGGAATCAAAATGGACTTAAAGGTAATGAGAATTATAAGGAATATCGCAGCAACTGAAACATAGTTTACATTTACTAAGTCGATATCGGTTACATCCTGCAAATCCTTCGTCAATGGTGCCTCACCAATTACCATCGAATCTTTGCTGTATTTCTTAACAATCTTATTTATATCAGCAATCTGTGAATTTACCTCGTCTGTTGCTGCTTTATAGTCGGAGCAGACAAAGGCAATCTCATAGTTATCACTCTTTAGTTTAGATTCCAGTTTCTTCGGAATCATACTGCTTGGAATGCTGACCCCCTTAAAGGAATCAATTCCGAGTGCCCATTTAACACCTTTCACATCCTCAATTTTCTTTAACATTTCACTCTTTTCTTTGGATGCCATACCATTTTTCATCAATACGATATGGGTGCTGTTCATATTAAATTTCTCTTCGAGTTTTTTATTTGCAACGGCAGAATCCAGTGACTGTGGAAGTGCCCCCGCAATATCATAGTAAATTTCGTAATTGCTGTTTCCGTACATCGCAGGTCCCAGTAAAACTAAAAATAATACTAAGACAACCGGCCATCCCTTTACAATCTTTTTCGATAAACCACCCAAATTTGGAATTAGATTCTTATGGGTGGTTTTATCGATTGCTTTATCAAAGCATAGAATCAATGCCGGCAAAACAGTCAAACATACGATAACGCCGATGATAACACCTTTTGCCATAACAAGACCTAAGTCCATACCTAATTTAAAGGTCATGAAACAAAGTGCAGCAAATCCGGCAATCGTTGTTACCGAACTACTGGTAACGGAAGTAAATGTATTGGAAATCGCATGTGCCATTGCACGGTTTTTATCCCCGTCATACCTGACTTTATTGGCTTCATAACTTTCTAAAAGGAAAATGGAATAATCCATCGTTACACCAAGCTGTAAAATTGCTGTCAGCGCCTGCGTAATATAGGAAATTTCTCCAAATACCATATTCGTTCCCATGTTATAAACAATCGCCATACCGATACCAAGCAAAAAGATAACTGGTGTTACCAGGGAATCCATCGTTAGTAACAAAATGAGAAGCGAAAGCACCGCTGCTACAACAACATAAATCGGCATTTCTGCCATCGCCAGATTTTTAATATCGGTAACGACACCGCTCATACCACTGATAAATGCCTGTTTCTTTACAATACCACGCATTTCGGTAATCGCATCCATCGTTGAATCTGCCGATGTTGTATTGTCAAACAGGGCAATCATCATCGTTGCGTTCCCATTAAACAAGCCCTCTCTAAGTTTATCCGGGAGCATCTCTGTCGGAACTGTAATATCCATTGCGTCATCATACCAGATAACATCCTCCACATGATTCACTTTTTTCAATTTTTCTTTGAGAGCCACAATGTCCTTCTTCTCCATGTCTTCTACGACAATCATGGAAAAGGCTCCCATCCCGAATTCATCTACCATCGTATCCTGTCCGGATACTGTCTCAAGGGAATTCGGAAGATAACTTAACAAGTCATAGTTAATTCGCGTTGACACATAACCAATTGTCGCAGGGATTAACAATAAAAATGCGATAATCAAGACAACTGCTTTGTGTCTGGTAAGCCATTTGCCAAACTTAATTACCATCGTGTACGCCTCCTACTTTTTGATAAATAATTCCAAAAATGACCATCAGTCACTTTAACTATATGCAGTGTAACACAAAAATGACCAACGGTCAACCATTTATTTAAAAAATTTTTGAATTGACACGATTCGTCACAAAATGCATATATTACCAATATACAGTTACGGGGGAAGTCAGCAGATGAATCGAGTTTGTAAAGCGGTTTTTTCAGAAGCAGTGCATAAACAAGGAATTTTAGGAAAGGGCATCGGGATTGCGATTGTTGACACCGGGCTTTTTCCGCATCCGGATTACCGCTCACGCATCACCGGATGGTACGATGCTCTCTATCAAAAGCCTGCGCCTTATGACGACAACGGCCACGGAAGCCACGTTGCAGGGATTGCCGCCGGAGCAGGAACCTTTTCTCATGGAAAATACAAAGGCATCGCACCGCAAGCAAATCTAATTGGGGTTAAAGTGTTAAACAGTAAGGGCAACGGCACCATTCATGACATCATGAATGGGCTTCAGTGGATTCTTAAAAATCAGGAGTGCTTAAAAATCCGCATTGTAAATATTTCCATTGGCACCAATGACCGGCATGCCTATCCCGAAGACAGTGCTTTTGTCCGCAAAGTTAATCAGCTTTGGGATGCCGGTATTATCGTGGTTGCTGCGGCCGGTAATCAGGGACCTGACCCACAGACTATTAGTGCACCCGGAAACTCCCGAAAAATTATCACCGTTGGCTCGTATGATTTTGCCGAAAGAACCGATGTAATTCCTTCCTCTCACTCCGGCGCAGGTCCTACGTTTTCCTGCATCAAAAAACCGGACGTCGTTGCGCCCGGTTCTCATATTATCAGTTGCTGCCCTCCCGACAAAACAAACGGCTCTTTCTACTCAAAGAAAAGCGGCACCTCCATGTCCACACCAATTGTGAGCGGTGCCATTGCCCTGCTTTTAAGTAAATATCCTTCCATGAGCCCAAGAGAGACAAAAATCCGGCTGAAAAACTCCAGCACGGATCTTTCTCTCCCCCACACACGCCAGGGATGGGGTTATTTAAATATTCCTTCCTTACTTAGTACCTTCTGACAGGTGCCAGATTTCATCATTGTATTGCGAAATCGTGCGGTCAGAGGAAAAGAAACCTGCTTTTGAAATGTTGACAAGCATTTTCTTTGCCCATTCTTCCCTGTTTTCATAATCCGCATAGGCTTTTTCTTTGGCTGCCACATACGCTCTGTAATCCGGGAATGTCATAAACCAGTCTTTATTCAATAACTCGTTATAAAGTCTTGTAAGCATCGTCTTGTCACCAAGTTTCTGCATTTTCTTGCTGACAATAAAATCAACGGCTTCTTTTAACTCCGAATCTTTTTCATAATAATCTTTTGAGCAGTAATCTCCACGCTCATAGCGGGCAATTACCGTATCACTGTCCTCTCCGAAAACATAAATGTTATCATCGCCGACAAGCTCATGAATTTCCACATTGGCACCATCCTCGGTTCCCAAAGTAATTGCACCATTTAACATAAACTTCATGTTGCCGGTACCACTTGCTTCTTTCGAGGCAAGCGAAATCTGCTCCGAAATATCACATGCCGGAATCAGTTTTTCAGCCTTTGTGACGTTGTAGTTTTCTACCATAACAACCTGCAGATGTTTTCTCACCTTACGGTCTTTTTCAATCAGACTCTGCAAGCACAAAATCAAATGAATAATATCTTTGGCAATAACGTACGCCGGTGCTGCCTTTGCGCCAAACAAAAGAACAATCGGACGTTTCGGAATCTTACCTGCCTTAATTTCCAAATATTTGTGAATTGCATACAACGCATTTAACTGCTGTCTCTTGTACTCATGCAGTCTCTTAATCTGGATATCATAAATCGCATTGTCTAACAATTTGATTCCCTGTGTCTGTTTCAAATAAGAAGCAAGTGCTTTTTTATTTGCGTCTTTAATTTCTAATAATTTCCGGCAGACCGCTTTATCATCACGATAATCAAAAAGTACATTTAATTTTTCCGCATCTTTCTTGTATTCCTCTCCAATCGTTTCCGATAAGAATGAAGAAAGCAGTGGATTTGCGTGAAGCAGCCAGCGGCGGAATGTAATACCGTTGGTTTTGTTATTAAATTTTTCCGGATACAGAGTATAAAAATTATGCAGTTCCGTATTTTTCAAAATCTCTGTATGCAGATAGGCAACGCCGTTGACACTGTGCGAAAAATGAATATCCATATGTGCCATATGAACACGATTCTCTCCATCAATAATTGCTACTTTTTCATCGTGATACTGTGCGTTTATCTTCTCATTTAATTTCTGAATAATCGGAACAATCGCCGGTGCCACTTCTTCGATAAACGACATTGGCCATTTTTCCAGTGCCTCTGCCAAAATCGTATGATTCGTGTAGGCGCAGGTATTTGTTACAATTTCTGCTGCTTCATCAAATGGGATTCCCTCTTTCATCAAAAGACGAATCAATTCCGGAATCACCATGGATGGATGCGTGTCGTTAATCTGAATTGCCGCATAGTCAGCAAGGTCATGCAGATTACAGCCTCTGTCCTTTGCTTCCGAAAGAATCAGCTGTGCGCCGCAGCTTACCATAAAATACTGCTGGTACACGCGCAAAAGACGGCCTTTGTCATCAGAATCATCCGGATACAAAAATAAGGTCAGATTTTTTCGTATGTCTTCCTTGTCAAATTCAATTCCATCATGAACAATCGTTTCATCCACAGAATCCAAATCAAACAAGTGAAGGCGGTTCGTCCGGCTCTCGTAGCCGGTCACCAAAATATCATACAACGATGCTTTCACATCGAAACCGCCAAAAGAAACCGTAAAAGATTTGTCACTGCGAATCAGCCAGCTGTCCTTATTCATCCATGGATTTGGCTCTTCCATCTGTTTTCTGTTCTTAAATTCCTGACGGAACAGACCGTAGTGATAATTTAATCCGACACCATCACCCGGCAGAGAAAGCGTCGCAATGGAATCTAAAAAGCAGGCTGCCAGTCTACCTAAACCACCGTTGCCAAGGGATGGCTCCGGCTCGTATTCTTCTAAATCTGTAAGACTTTTACCGGCATCGGAAAGTTCTTTTTTTACTTCCTCGTAAATGCCAAGATTAATCAGGTTATTACTGAGCAGTTTTCCAATCAAAAACTCTGCTGATATGTAATACAGTTTCTTCTTTCCTGTATTCTCTTCCTTTTCCCCTGCCTTTTTCTGCACCAGCGTAAGCAGTGCATGATAAAGTTCTTCCTTTCTGCATTCACTGATTTCTTTGCCATAACATTCTCTTACGATTTTTGCAAGCATAAAATAATTCCTTTCTACTACAATTTATTATAATGTAAAATTAAGTTCTCTTCCGCCGGAACCAATTGTAAACCGGTATACGGCATCTTTTCTTTCGCCAAGCGAAGCTATAATCTGATAGGTTCCCTCGCCGACATTTACAACATAATTTCCTTTTTCATCCGTTGTCGAAGTAAAAATGCTGCCATCCGTCAAATTCTCGCAGACGATAGAAACACCTTCTACTGGCGCTCCTTTCTCATCTGCTACAAGACCGGCAACTCTTCTTTGGTCAACCACCCGGATAAGAGCAGATATTTCAACCATGCGGTTTGTATTTTTCTCATCACTTACCGTAATCTGCACACGGTATTCGCCAACACCGGACACTTTACCACTAAGTGTTCCGGTTTCCGCATCCATCTTCAAACCTGCCGGCAGAGAAATTGCAGAATAGTTATAAGAACCGCTGCCGCCAAGGACCTCAAGAAATGGAACTGCATCTAACTGGGTGCCGGTCACAACCGTCATATCCTCTGCTTTCGCCACGATAGCAGATTCGTTTCCAACATACACATGAATCACTTTTGTGAACTTCGTTCCCATTTCATCGGTTGCCTTAATGGTAATATCCGTTCCCACGGTCACAGTTGTCAATGTGCCGGAGAATATGATTTCATTATTTTTAATTTTGCGGGTAATTCCCGGAATCTCGCCCGTAATCTGATAGGAAAGATTTCCACAGCCATACTCGCTTAAATCCACTGTTTTATTCCACTCATCACCAACGACTCCAAGCCATTTTTCTTCTTTTGGCTCGCTTAATTTGGTAAACTGTGCCTGTGCTTCCATCGTTTTTACACCATTACCCGGCAAATCCGAGATTGTGACACGGACATAGGAATCCTTTTCTACACTATAATCATCCGTCAGCTTAATATCATAGGTACGATTATCATAGTTGCGAATATTTAACACGGAATAGGTGCGGTTATATGTTCCATAAGAATAGCGCTTTCCTTCTATTTTGAATTGTTTGTTTGTCAATGCCTTCGCTTTATCTAGAGATACCCGGACAACATCGTTGCTAAGCACCTCCACAGAGGCAATACCGACACTGTTGGTTGCCATCACAGTCATTTTCAAACTTGCTTTTTTTTTGCTTCCCTCCACAGAAGTTGCTTTGATTGTGACATTTCCCGCTTTGATTCCTTTTACCACACCGGCTTTTGTAACTGTCGCAATCTTTTTGTCCGAAGATGACCAAGTTACCTTTTTATAGCTTCCACTTGCCGGTTTTACAGTCGCTTTCAGAGTCAGACTGTTTCCTACATATAACTGATTTTTCGGCTTTTCAATCGCAACGGATGTTACTTTCTTTACGACCGTTACCGTAATTTTTGCTTTCTTCTTTTTATTCTTTTTGGATGTCACGGTAATTTTACATTTTCCGGTTTTGATTCCTTTCACATATCCTGATGATGAAACCGTTGCAATCTTTTTATTGGAAGATTTATAGGAAACTTTTTTATTTGCCGACTTATTCGGTGATACTTTCACAGTCGTTGTAAGTTTCACTTTTTTTCCAACCGCAACATGGACACTACTTCCATAATTACTCTTTACCGTTACCTTTTTTACTTTTACCTTTGCCTGTGCCTGCGGTGCCTGCATAAGCATAAGTGCTGCTGCCGCAAAGACAATTCCCTTTACCAATTGTTTCATTTCTTTTTTTCCTCCATTCTATCTTATACTGCCCAGGGTCTAAAACTCAAAATTTGATTATCCCCCAACATTTTATTATAGTTTAATTCTTTGTTTTGTCAAAAAGTTGTAATATATTTTCTCAAATCTCTTGATTCTTCTGGCATAATCAAATGACCTTTCAGTGCCTCATACATTTTTTGTTTCAGTCCTCTTTTTACACGAATTTGAAATTTTTCGACCTCATTAATATCTATTGTCCCTGTAAATTCCGGCACATGGTTTCCTAGAAATACCCTCTGGCTGCCATACGATGAAAAAATTCCTCTCACGTTCACTTTTTGAAGAGTTTTTGGCAAAAACACTTTGTAATATGAGTCTAAATTTGCCATCTCACGAATTTCTTTAATTCCCTCCGGTACATTTACAGTAACATCCGATTTCTTTCTCTTATAGTACTTATTTAGCAAACCACCTTTGGCATCTGCCTTTTGCCGGCTTTTCTCAGGTATTTCATAATATTTTACGTAATCAGTTGCATAAAGAATAGAGCCGTCTTTCGAGCGAATCCATTTTCCCATACTTTTTTCCTGGATAAAGCTTGATGCCTTTGGGGATATCTTATATTGTTCTACATCACCGGCGATAAACGCATTATCCTCAATAATTTCCAATTGTTTCGGTAAATACACCTTATAGGTGTACTCAAACAGAAAAATACTATTCGATGAAATCTTTTTCAAGGAACTCGGTAAAATCAATTTTTCCGATTCGATATAATTATCCTCTTCAATTCCAGAGCTCAACGTATAATTTTTACCCAAATAAGTAAGACATGACGGCAGACTTTTTAACATAATCCCCCCAAATGCATTGTCTCCCAAATAGGTAAAATGAGGGCTATTTAACACATGATGAAAATCAATTTTTACCGGTATTTCTGTTTCATCAAAGTTATAAATCTCCCAGTATGCCGTCAAACTCTCTGTCGGTTTCAGCATAGCAAATGCATTTTCCTCTACAGCCTCAAGCGAAGACGGAAGAGTTACTTCAACCCACTGCGGTTTTTTCGATATGCTTTTTTTTGAAACTATATTGGCATATGCCCCTTGGGTAATTCTCTTCGTTCCGCTTCCGATTTCAATTTTAAGAGAACCGCAGTTTGCAAAAGCATTTTCTTCCACAAAAACATCTTTCGGGATGGTAATGCTTCTTGTATTTTTTCGCTTTTGGCTTAGCGAATATCCATACTCTCCTGCATCAAACGCATGTGAAGCAATCCGGCTGCACCCTTTTGGCAGCACAATTTTCTTTTTCCCCGTATAGTTTCCTGCAAAACGATACGCTGTATTTCCTTTCACAAAAAATTCGCCTTCTCGTTTTGCATTTGGAAGATTCTTTAACTGACAGTCCATTTCAACAATGACACCAAATTCATTCGTAATAATCGTGCTGATGTAGTTATCATTTTCAAACCGGCGGCTGATCCCATTCCAGTTAAGCGTTTCTTCGCTCGTTAGTTCTCCTAATGTCTGTTTGCATTCCGCAAGCGTGGAGTTCATATTGATACCGAACTGACTTGTCGTATAATATTCAACACTTTGGTCTAACAGCGTATGCACACGCCAAATCATGCCATCCTCTAAACGATCAAATGAACAATATCTTTCTAATTCTTCTGCCGGTTTGTTTTTTGTTCCCAGATAAGAAGAAAGTGAATATGCTTTTTGTTCGGCTAAAGAGGTTTTGTTTGTCAGGCATCCATTAAATTGTGACGGTCTCTGCCTATTATTGTCGCCTCCTGGGAAATTCACTTTTATCTTTTTGTCCAATAACTGAATCGTCATTTTTTTGTTCATACCCGGACGAATTGCCATCAAATACTCATTTCCTGTTGAATTGTATGTAAATTCATATGTTTCGTCCCCGATTGCGCGCCCGGCAAACAATCGATTCCTGTTTTCATCTAAGGAAAAAAAGATTGCATCTGCAGTTACACGCCGGACTTCCATTGAAAAATGCTTATCCTTGTCTGTCCATATTCCAGTAAACTGGTTCAGTTTTTCTACATTTTCTTTACGGTTTTCTAAAATTGCAAAATCACCGATAACCACGGCAAGCAGTACACACAAACAGACGCCAAGCACCATGAAAAGCAATCGTTTCTTTTTCGCTGTCATTTTTTACTCCCCCTTCTTTTGCTTTTACAGCATTGCTAAAATTTCGCTTTTCGAGGCAGCCCCAACAATTCGGTTTACCTCTTCTCCACCCTTCATAACAACCAATGTCGGAATCGACACGACACGAAACTGCATCGTAAGTTCACCCTGTTCATCCACATTTACTTTACCGACGCGGATCGAATCATTTTCCTCTCCAATCTGCTCAATTACCGGTGATACCATCTGGCATGGTCCACACCAGGATGCCCAAAAATCTAACAGTACCGGTTTGTCCGACTGTAATACTTCTGCTTCATAATTTTCCTTCGTTATTTCAATTGCTGCCATTTGTCATTCCTCCAATTCTTATTGATCTTTTAAAATTTCCCGTATCGCCTGCTCTGAGCGTTTCACATCCGCCTCAAAATCTCTGGCAGACAAAAGCCTGCACCCGGCTCCGCGAATGATAATCTGCTCCAACCCATCGGATGTCGCAACGGTGATACGATATTTTTTACCATTTTCGTGAGCAAACTTTTCAATGTACTGGTCTGCCGTTTCCGCCTCTTTTGTGTAAACCACATGAATGTTATGATAATCCAAAATTTCTGTCTTGTGATTTACCACACGGTATGCATCAAACACTAAAATCAACTCACATTTATGAAAACCCTGATAATTACACAGGATATCCATCAGCTTTCCTCTTGCCGCCGCAATGTCGGTTTGCGCCAGCACTTTCAATTCTTCCCATGCAAAGATAATATTATACCCATCAACCAGCAGGTAATTAACATCCGGCATCTGTTTTTTTCTTGGCTTTGACAAACCAACCGGCTTTTCTTTGACAGAACTTACCCGCTTTGCAGAAATTCCTTTGTGTGAAACAACCCCCTGCTTACGATTGGCAAAAGAACTTCTTTCCAAAATGGAATCAATCTCTGATACATCCAGCCATTCTTCTTCCTGCTTTTTCGGCTCTTTTTTCTCTGTCACGTCATTTTCCATTTCAGAAGAATCTCTGTTTGCCCGTTTTGACGTGTCAATATGCATATAGTCAAACACCTGATTCCATGGAACAAAAAATCCGGCACCATGTGCACAGAATACCGAACCACTCGGATTTTTCACATCATGGTCAGCATCGTATTGTTTTGCGGCAATTACTTCATCTGCATTGTGGCACGGACGATATCCTAAAAGCGAGCAGAACAACTGTCCATGTCCTTTTGTGTAGGCGGTGACTTCCTGCGTATAATCCCGCATGGTACTGACAGGAGCTTCTCCGGTAAGAACTGCCATCGGTTGTGCCCCTTCGCCATTTGTCTGCGGTAAATTCTGCTGCAGGGTAAAACTCCCCGCCATGCGCTCAATATCTGTCATCGCCCGTCCAATTGACGTTTCCGGCACAATAAGTCGGTATTCATAATACGGCTCTAACAATACCGATTTTGTCTGCATCAGTCCCTGACGCACGGCACGATAAGTCGCCTCACGGAAATCTCCGCCCTCGGTATGTTTATTATGCGCTCTGCCGGCAATTAATGTAAGTTTTACATCGGTAAGTCCAGCTCCCGTAAGCACACCTTTATGTTCTTTTTCTGCCAAATGCGTCAAAATCAGCCGCTGCCAGTTTTTGTCCAACTTATCTTCACTGCAGTCTGTCGAAATCTGAACACCGCTCCCCACGGCAAGCGGCTCCATCCACAAGTGAACTTCCGCATAGTGCCGTAATGGCTCATAATGCCCGACACCCTCGACCGGCTCGCAAATCGTCTCTTTGTAAACAATGTTGCCGGTTCCAAATGTGACACAAACACCATACCGCTCCAAAATCCACCGCTTAATAATTTCAATCTGCACTTCTCCCATCACCTGCGCATGAATTTCCTGTAATTCTTCATTCCAGACAATGTGAAGCGCCGGTTCCTCTTCCTCAATCTCACGAAGTTTTGGAAGCATTTTTGCCGGTTCTTCTCCATCCGGAAATAAAATGCGGTAAGTCAGTACCGGCTCCAATACCGGTGCACCGCTGTCAAACTCTGCACCAAGTCCCTCGCCCGGATACGTCTTTGTGAGCCCCGTCAGCGCACAAATCATACCCGGAACTGCTTGTGCCACAGTCTCAAAACGGCTTCCGGAGTACACACGGATTTGATTAATTTTTTCTGTCCACTCACCTTTTTTATCGGACAGTTCCATACGTGGTTTTAACTGTCCTCCAGTCACTTTAACATAAGTAAGTCTGGCTCCCTTATCATCGCGCATTATTTTAAACACTTTTGCCCCAAACACCTCATCGTAAGATGGCTCCAAAAGGAATGTCTGCATTACCTCCAGTAAATGCTTAACGCCTTCCATCCGCAGTGCCGAACCAAACACACAAGGAAAAATCTTTCTCTCGCTGATTTTTTCTGCGATCTGCGAAACTTCCACTTCTCCCTGTTCTAAATACTGATTCAGCATTTCTTCTTCGCAAAGAGAAACCTGCTCATAAAATTCTTCACTTTGTAATTCTGAAAAATCTGTCACCGAAGAATTTAGTTTTGCCTGAAGTTCTCCTAAAATAAATTCTTTTTCCGTTCCCGGCTGATCCATTTTATTTACAAAAATAAAAACCGGAATCTGATATTTTTCCAAAAGTTTCCACAGTGTCTGTGTGTGCCCCTGCACCCCATCCGGTCCGCTAATTACTAACACGGCATAATCAAGAACCTGTAATGTCCTCTCCATCTCCGCCGAAAAATCAATATGCCCCGGCGTATCCAATAACGTCACCTGCATATCCTCCCACGAAAAAACTGCCTGCTTGGAAAAAATCGTGATTCCCCTCTCTTTTTCCATCGCAAATGTATCTAAGTAGGCATCCCCCTTGTCCACACGTCCCGGATTTTTCAACACTCCCGCCTGATACAAAAGGGCTTCTGACAACGTTGTTTTTCCTGCATCTACATGCGCTAACAACCCGATACAAACATTTTTCTTGTCTTTGTTCATATGCAAAAAGCCCCCTTCCTAAGTCATAATGAGTTATTATAACATAAAAAAGGGGGAAGGTCGATATTTTTGTTGAGTAGTTTGTGTCAATTGTTCGTTAGCACTTTTTTGTTTTCCGTAATTCCGCAGAAAAATTTTGCGGAAATCTCATGAGGAGGATTGTGCTTATGCTTACAACGGACTCTTTATAGCCATAATCAGCTTATGTATTACTTGCTTTGCTCTTGGTTATACCGTTGGTTCTAAGAGCAATGATAAAACACAAAAATAACCGCCCAGTCTGATGAACTTGCAGTTATTTTTGACGAAATAATATCAGGCTAACCGTCTATCGGTAGCACTTTTTCTATCACTATATTAACATCAAACTAGAATTATGTCAAACATCTATTATCCATCAATATTTTTATTTCAAAATTCAGAATATCATAAGATATATAAATTTTTCTACAATAACAATCTTCCTGTTGACTTGATTTGAAAAAACTTCATTTACAGTCATCCCTATTTGCGTTTTTATTTGACCTGTTTTCGTTTTTTTCTAATTTAGGTCAACCTTTTCAATTTATTTGTTGACTGAAATTAACATTATTACAAAAACAGTCATTTATTTTCATTATTTTTTTGACCTATTTTATTAAAACTCTTTTTACGGTCAACACTTACTTGAAAAATGGTTGACTACATTTGTAACTTTTTCAAATCCAGTCAACCAATTAGCATCATTTTCTTTTTCAACAACACAGCTAGCTATAAATACCTATCTTTTCTTATAAAGAATCAGCTCTGGATTTTTTCCTTCTGCCTCATATGTGCAAATCATTATAAAATCCATATTCGCTAAGACACCATAACATCTGTCATCACCGAATTCGGATTCTAACTGATTTCCCAGATATGTTGTCTGGTCGTTTAAGAACTTTACGCTTACACCACTTGGTAATGGATACGCCAAATTCACATAGGCCCCAACCAATGCATTCAGTTTTTCAACCTTTGGCATTCCTTCAATAGGAAGTTCATTGATTTCTTTTATCAGCTGTTCCTTAAACATTTCAAACTGCCCATCATCGCTAAGCTGTTCATACTTCTTCCAATAATCCAATGTCGGAAGAGTTGCTTTCATATGAGCACGCGCCTGTTCTTCTGTAAAGCCTTGATTTATCATATGCTTTACACACACATCAATCAAATCGTCCATATTGCTGTAGGTATAAGTTCCATCGGCATAACACCACTTACAGTAATTCTCATTCAAAGAGCCATCCCTATCATGACTAACAATTTCATCTTCCAAAGGCATTCCACAGCACTGACAAATCAGTTGTCTGGGAGCACCTAAAAGCGTATTAATTGTAACATTGAATTCCTTTGATAAAAGCTTTAGCGTTTCTGTATTGGGGACAGTTTCACCATTTTCCCAGCGTGAAACTGCCTGTCTTGTAACCATTACCTTATCAGCTAATTCATCCTGAGATAATCCCTTTTTCGTACGAAGTTCTAATATCACATTTTTTGTTTCCATTGTTTTCACCTCCAACACTAATATCATATCAGCATATTAGCATTAAGAAAAGCAACTTGCTGTTTCCTCACTTCCAAAGTCAACAGACTTTAGCAAAAAACATCAGCGTTTGATATTTCCCTTCTCAATATTTTCTTCGATAATCTGTTTCGTAATTTCATATAGTTTCTCCGAACCAAGGCGTGTTTTATTTTGTCTGCCGTACACCTGCTCTGCGCAGACCTCATGCCTTCGCCAGTCTCCGCCATCGTTGCTGTTATTTAACATAAGTGGCTGCAAATTATCCATCGCATGGGCAAACTTCGACTCCGGCGTGGCAAACTCTTCAAATTCGTCGAAAAGTGCCATAAACTCTTCTTTTTGCTCCTCCGGCAAAATAGAAAAAATTCTTTCTTTCGCTGCATCTTCACGGGCTTTCTGCGTCTTTAACGCTTCCTCATCATACGCATAGGTATCCCCCGCATCAATTTCGACAATATCGTGAATCAAACACATAAGCATTACTTTCGCAATATCAACCGGTTCGTTCGCATACTCTTTTAAAAGATACGCCATAATCGCCATATGCCAGGCATGCTCCGCATCATTTTCGTTGCGTCCGTGCCCGGAAAGGTGAGTCTGTCTGAAAATATTTTTTTCTTTGTCAATTTCCAAAGCAAAATCAAGCTGGCGCTTTAATCGTTCCTCCATTACTTAATCCTCCGTTAAATCTTTTATTTTGATACGAAAATAGTACCACTCATTTTTGCTTTCGTCAATTTGGTATAATTTCCTATTTATTTACACTGAAAAATAACTTTCCGGTGGTGCCAAATACAAATGCAGTTCATATTCTCCGCCCTCCTCGGAATAAAAATCATATTCCACATAGGGTCTATTTTTTTCTTTCTCCCAGTTTTTTGTAACCGGAAAAGATTTAATGGCATCTGATGTACGCCCCAGTCGTTTTATCACCTCAAAGCTGCCGCCTTTAACATCTGCTTTCTTCGTAAAATGGCTGGCATCCATACAAATACAGCCCTCATTTTCCATGAAAATACCTGTTCTTTCCAGCGCAGAATTTCCCCGGAAACTAACTACGATTTTCCCTCGTGGAATCGGATTTACCATTCTTATCTGAGGATATGTCCAGTCATTATCATCCCAGTTACGAAATCCGGTATGTGCTGAATCCATCATATGAACCCATTTGCCATTTTCCATGCCATGAAACTGCCTAACATACTGCCAGTCTGCTTGTATTTTCTTTTATAATTGATTATAATTCAAAATATACAAAAAGACTTTCGGTATATTGTTAAAAAACTTTGTAATATTGCTATTTAAAGGAGAATATAAAATGACACAAGAATATTCTGACGAAATCACATTTAACTTGATTTCATCCAAACAAAATTATGTAGGTGATTTTCACCTGCACAATTTTTATGAAATATTTTTTCTGTTAGAAGGCGAAATTGACTTCTGTGTGCAGCATACTTTTTACCATTTAACACCGGGAAGTCTCATGCTTATCAACGATTTAGAAATTCACAAAGCGATTAACGGGACAGAACTGCCTTACAAACGAATCTACATCCATATTCCACCTTCCTTTTTTCAAAAATATAAAGAGGAAAATCTAAATCTTGCAGCCTGTTTTACAGACCGAATGATTGGTGAAAAAAATCTGATTTTGCTAACAGAAAACGAACAGATGTATTTTACCGGGCAATTTCAGTCAATGGCGCACGCTATGCAGAAAAAACAGGCAGGATATCATTTGCTTGTTGATACTTATTTGATTCAATTACTTTTTTTCGTCAATAACCTTTTTGTTCTTCCGTTTCAGCTCAAACATTACAGAGCAAACCGGAACCACCATATACAATCATTTCATTACTACATTTAAAAAACTAACCGGATTCACCCCAAAAAAATACGCTTCTCTTTTTCCGCTAAAATGTAAAAAGCCAGCATCTTCGCTGGCTTTTATGTCAATTTAATCCTCTAATGCCTGTTTCAAATCAGCAATTAAATCCTCTTTATCTTCAAGTCCGCAGGAAATGCGAACAAGTCCTGCCGGAATACCGGCTGCCAAAAGCTGCTCATCATTCATCTGGCGGTGTGTCGATGTTGCCGGATTTAAGCAACACGTTCTGGCATCTGCAACATGGGTTTCGATTGCTGCCAGTTTCAAACGTTTCATAAAACTTTCTGCCGCCGCACGGCCGCCTTTTAATTCAAAAGAAACAACGCCGCATCCACCATTTGGCAGATATTTCTGACCTAATTCATAATACGGGTCACTTTTAAGACCGGAGTAACTTACATGCGCTACCTTTTCATGACTTTCCAAGAATTCTGCAACCGCCTGTGCATTTTCCACGTGGCGTGGCATTCTCACGTGAAGAGACTCCAAGCCAAGATTCAAATAAAAGGCATGCTGCGGAGATTGAATACAACCAAGATCACGCATCAACTGTGCGGTACATTTTGTAATAAATGCGCCTTCCTTACCAAACTTCTCTGCATACGTGATTCCGTGATACGACTCATCCGGTGTACAAAGTCCCGGGAATTTATCTGCATGAGCCATCCAGTCAAACTTGCCGGAATCCACAATTGCACCGCCTACTGCTGCACCGTGGCCATCCATGTACTTTGTCGTCGAATGAGTAACAATATCAGCTCCCCACTCAATTGGGCGGCAGTTAATCGGTGTCGGGAATGTATTATCTACAATCAGCGGTACCCCGTGTGCATGTGCTGCTCTCGCAAATTTTTCAATGTCCAAAACCGTAAGTGCCGGATTGGCAATCGTCTCGCCAAATACCGCTCTTGTGTTATCTTTGAATGCCGCATTCAGTTCCTCTTCTGTACAGTCCGGAGAAACAAATGTAACATCAATTCCCATCTTTTTCATTGTCACTTCAATTAAGTTAAAGGTTCCTCCGTAAATGCTGGAGGAAGAAACAATATGACTTCCATTTTCGCAAATGTTAAAAAGCGCAAAGAAATTGGCAGCCTGTCCGGAAGATGTAAGCATTGCTGCTGTACCCCCCTCAAGTTCAGCAATTTTAGCCGCGACCATATCATTAGTCGGATTCTGAAGACGTGTATAAAAATACCCTTCCGCCTCCAAATCAAACAATCTTCCCATATCCTCGCTGGTATCATACTTAAATGTAGTTGACTGAATAATTGGAATCTGTCTTGGTTCCCCGTTTCCCGGCGTATAGCCTCCCTGCACACATCTTGTATTTAACTTGTAATCACTCATTTTTTGTAACTCCTTCTTTTCCTCATGTAATTTGCCTTTCATTATATCATATTTTCCATGAATTTCCTATTATTTTTTTATCCCCAATATTTCTTCTGCTTCCTTCACTTGTTCCTCCGTTGGCACCGGAACACCTTCAAGTGAATATGGAATGCCAAGATTTTCCCATTTAAAAAGACCAAGTGTGTGGTACGGTAGAATTTCCACGCGGCTCACATTCGTCCACTCATCCAGTTTTTTTCGAAGCGCTTTCAAATCCTCTTTGCCATCAGTAAGCCCCGGAACAAGAACATGGCGAATCCACATTTCTTTTCCCATTTCATTCATTTTATCTGCCATCGCAAGAATATTTTTGTTACTTCTACCTGTCAATTCCCTGTGTTTTTCCTCATCCATTTCCTTGATATCTAACATTACAAGGTCTGTAACTTCCATCAGTTTTTCAAACTTTTCAACGGTTGCCGGTTCTTCTCCATAAATACTTCCACTGGTATCTAAAGTCGTGTGAACCCCCTTTTCTTTTGCATACCTAAAAAGTTCTGTAACAAAATCAATCTGTAACAATGGCTCGCCGCCACTAACGGTAATCCCTCCATTATTTTTCCAGTAATTCTGATAACGGTAAGCACGATCAAATGCCTCTTTTGCCGTCTGCCAGCCAAGTCCGACATCCATTTTTTCATCTTCATCTGTGCAAATCTTCCAAGTCTCCGGATTGTGGCAATACCGACAGCGCATCTTACATCCCTGCACAAAAAGTACATATCTCACTCCCGGTCCATCCACCAGACCAAATGTCTCAATACTATGAACATATCCCTTCATAATTACCTCTCTTTCACTTGAAAAAGATGCACAACCGGGACAAACTTCCCGGCTGTGCATCCAGATTTTTTTGAAGTTTTACTTTACATTCTTCCGTGGCAGGTACGTGCAATTACATCATTCTGCTGTTCTTCGGTCAAATCGATAAATTTAACGGCATAACCGGATACACGAATCGTAAAGTTTGCGTATTCTTCTTTTTCCGGATGTTTCTGTGCATCCAACAATTTTTCTTTTCCAAATACATTGACATTCAAGTGATGTGCTCCCTGATCGAAGTATCCGTCAAGTACCTGAACCAAATTGTTCTTACGCTCATCCTCATTATGTCCCAATGCGTCCGGATTAATCGTCTGCGTATTGGAAATTCCATCCAAAGCCCAGTGATATGGGAGTTTAGCAACGGAGTTCAGGGAAGCAAGCAAACCATTCTGCTCTGCTCCGTAACTTGGTGATGCACCAGGTGCAAATGGAGTAAATGCTTTTCTTCCATCCGGCATCATACCGGTTGCTTTACCATATACCACATTGGAAGTAATGGTAAGAATCGATGTTGTCGGCTCGGAATCACGGTACGTATGATATTTTTTAATCTTATCAAGGAATGTACCAAGAAGCCATACACCAATCTCATCGGCACGCTCATCATCGTTACCGTAACGTGGGAAGTCTCCCTCTGTCTCAAATCCTACTACAATACCATCTTCATTACGAACCGTCTTAACTTTTGCGTACTTAATTGCACTCAAAGAGTCAATTACATGAGAGAATCCTGCGATACCGGTTGCGAATGTACGGCGTACATCGGTATCAATAAGAGCCATCTCAGCAGCCTCGTAATAATATTTATCATGCATATACTGAATCAGGTTCAAAATATTTACATACAGACCTGCCAGCCAGTCAAGCATGCGGTCATAACTTTCCATAACCTCATCATAGTCAAGGTATTCGGACGTAATCGGTTTGTAGGCCGGTCCGACCTGATTAAATTCTTTTTCATCCACACCACCATTGATTGCGTACAACAGCGCTTTTGCAAGGTTTGCTCTTGCTCCGAAGAACTGCATTTCCTTACCTGTCTGTGTAGCAGATACACAACAGCAGATGGAGTAATCATCGCCCCATACCGGTTTCATCACATCGTCGTTCTCATACTGAATGGAACTTGTACGAATGGAAATGTCAGAAGCATATTTCTTAAATGTTTCCGGCAAATCAGACGAATACAACACGGTTAAGTTAGGCTCCGGTGAAGGTCCCATGTTCTCCAATGTATGAAGGAAACGGAAGTCATTCTTCGTTACCATGGAACGTCCATCCATACCGATACCTGCCACTTCCAATGTTGCCCATACCGGGTCACCGGAGAACAACTGGTTGTAAGAAGGAATACGGGCAAATTTAACCATACGGAATTTCATTGTCATATGGTCAATCAATTCCTGTGCTTCTGTCTCTGTCAGGATGCCTTTTTTCAAGTCACGCTCAATATAAATATCGAGGAATGTAGAAATACGTCCTACACTCATGGCAGCACCATTCTGTGTCTTAATAGCAGCCAGATAACCAAAGTAAAGCCACTGAACAGCTTCTTTTGCATCTTTTGCCGGACGTGAAATGTCATAGCCATAAATCTGAGCCATTTCTTTCATTCCCTGCAATGCTTTAATCTGCTCTGCAATTTCCTCACGAAGACGAATTACATCGTCTGTCATCGTTCCGCATCCACAGTTTGCTTTATCTTTCTGTTTCTGTTCGATCAAAAAGTCAATACCATACAAAGCTACACGACGGTAATCGCCGACGATACGTCCACGTCCGTAAGTATCCGGAAGACCGGTTACGATGTGGCTGTGACGAGCCTTTTTCATCTCCGGTGTATACGCATCAAAAACAGCAGCATTGTGTGTTTTGTGATATTCATTAAAAATTTTATTAAACTTTGGATTTGGTGTGTAACCATAAGTTGTACATGCCTGCTCTGCCATCTTGATACCACCGTATGGCATAAATGCACGTTTCAACGGCTTGTCTGTCTGAAGACCAACAATTTTCTCCAAATCTTTCAATTCTTCTTTAATATATCCCGGGCCATATGCAGTCAGAGAAGATACAACCTCTGTCTCCATATCTAAAACACCATTATTGGCACGCTCTTCTTTCTGAAGTTTCTGCAACTCGCCCCAAAGCTGATTGGTTGCATCAGTAGGACCTGCCAAAAAGCTCTCATCTCCATCATATGGGGTGTAATTCTTCTGAATGAAATCTCTGGTATTAATCTCTTCTTTCCAGATTTTTCCTTCAAATCCATCCCATTCTTTGAACTCTTTCATCTTGTTACCTCCTTAAAAATCGCAAATGTCTATTGCTGAATGTAATACTAACATTTTCTATACCTAATTTCAAGCAAATCAATGATATTATTTCTCATTTCATTTTTGGTTAAAATTTCTCAATTCCCGGTAAACCATAATAAAACAGACAACCGCCGCTAAACAGTCTGCCACCGGACCAGCATACATAATTCCATCAATTTCCAAAAACAACGGGAATAAAAGGATTAACGGCAGTAAAAATAGAATCTGCCTTGTCAATGCCAAAAAGCTGCCAACCTTAGGTTTGCCAATCGCTGTGAAAAAATTCGACGTAATCGGCTGCATAAAATTGACAAATGTAAAAAACAAAAAGACATGAAAATACCGAATTGCAAACTGATAATACAGTTCGGAACCATCCCCGAAAATGGAAATAATTTGTCTTGGGAAAAACTGAAACATAAAAAATGCAATTACTGCTAAAACAGCACCAATGGAAATTGCTTTTATATATGCTTCCTTCACACGCCCCTTTTTCCCCGCTCCATAATTAAAACTTGCAATCGGCTGTAAGCCCTGCGAAAGTCCAATGACAAAGGACATAAAAATCATGTTTACTTTTGTAATAATGCCGGCACACGCAATCGGAATATTTTCGCCGTAAATCGAGTGGGAACCGTAATGCTTCAACGACTGGTTCATAATAATCTGCACAACCATCATTGCTACCTGATTGCTGCACGGTGCCATACCAAGCGAAGCAATTCTTGTTACATTTTCCCATTTTATTCTCAAATTTTCTCTGCGTATCGTAACTGTTTTCCCATGCATCAAATACCCGATTGCCAGAGCTCCTGACACTATCTGACCAATAATCGTAGCAAGTGCCGCTCCTGACATACCAAGGTTTAACCCAAATACAAACAAGGCATCTAATATTGTGTTTAACACAGCGCCCACGAGATTACAAAGCATCGTAATCCGAGGTCTGCCATCAGCTCGTATCAAATGTCCGCCACCGGTTGATAAAAGTAAAAACGGAAAGCCAAACGCTGTAATTTTCGTATATTCCATTGCGTAGGGAAGAACTGACTTTGGCGAACCAAAGAACAAAAGAAGCGGCTTCAAAAACAGAAGTGTAATGATTGATAAAACAAGACCACTTCCAGCAAGCAAAACAACGGCATTTCCCATAATATTTACCGCTCTTTTCTCATGACCGCTCCCCATCGCAAGGTTAAATGCAGACGAACCGCCAATTCCAATTAATAAGGCAAGTGCCAGACACGAAGTGGATAACGGAAATGCAATGTTAGTAGCCGCATTTCCCAATTCGCCCACTCTCTGTCCAATAAAAAACTGGTCAACAATATTGTAAAGGGAGCCAACCAGCATCGAAATTATACTCGGAATTGCAAACTGGGAAAGCAAACGATTTACCGGCTGTACTCCCAATGGATTATTTGTTTCTTTATTCATCCTTCTTCCATCCAATCAAAAAGGATGTCAGGAACATCCTTTTGTCCCTGGCACCCTCTTTTCATATTTAAAATAATAATTATTTCTGAGGACCTGCTGCTACAAGTGCTTTACCTGCATCATTTCCTTCATACTTAACAAAATTCTTTGTGAAGCGGTCTGCCAAATCTTTGGCTTTTGTTTCCCACTCAGAAGCATCTGCATAAGTATCGCGAGGATCCAGAATACCGGAATCAACACCCGGAAGTTCTGTAGGAACTTCGAAGTTGAAGTAAGGAATCTTCTTTGTTGGTGCATTTTTAATATCACCATTTAAGATAGCATCGATGATACCACGAGTGTCTTTAATGGAGATACGTTTGCCGGTTCCGTTCCATCCTGTATTTACAAGGTATGCCTTTGCACCGCTCTTCTCCATCTTCTTAACAAGCTCTTCTGCATATTTTGTAGGATGCAGTTCCAGGAATGCCTGTCCGAAACATGCGGAGAATGTAGGAGTAGGCTCTGTAATTCCACGCTCTGTACCAGCAAGTTTAGCTGTGAATCCGGAAAGGAAGTAGTACTGTGTCTGCTCTGGTGTCAAAATAGATACCGGAGGAAGTACGCCGAATGCGTCAGCAGAAAGGAAGATTACATTCTGTGCTGCCGGTGCAGAAGAAATCGGACGTACAATATTTTCAATATGGTCAATTGGATAAGATACACGTGTATTCTCTGTTACACTCTTATCTGCGAAATCAATTTTTCCGTTTGCATCTACTGTTACGTTCTCAAGAAGTGCATCTCTGCGGATTGCATTGTAGATATCCGGCTCAGACTCAGCATCCAAGTCGATAACTTTTGCATAACATCCACCTTCAAAGTTGAAAACGCCGTTGTCATCCCAACCGTGCTCGTCATCACCAATCAAGAGACGTTTCGGATCTGTAGACAATGTTGTTTTACCAGTACCGGAAAGACCAAAGAAGATCGCTGTGTTCTTTCCATCCATATCTGTGTTTGCGGAGCAGTGCATGGAAGCAATTCCGTCCAATGGAAGGTAGTAGTTCATCATGGAGAACATACCTTTCTTCATCTCACCGCCGTACCATGTATTAATGATAACCTGCTCACGGCTTGTAATGTTGAATGCTACACAAGTCTCGGAATTCAATCCAAGTTCTTTGTAGTTTTCTACTTTTGCTTTCGAAGCGTTGTATACAATAAAGGTCGGCTCAAAAGTTTCAAGTTCTGCCTCAGTAGGCTGGATGAACATGTTCTTAATGAAATGTGCCTGCCATGCTACTTCAACGATGAAACGAACAGCCATACGGGTATCTGCATTCGCTCCACAGAAAGCATCTACAACGAAAAGTCTTTTGTTCGAAAGCTCTTTCTTTGCAATATCTTTTACGGTAGCCCATGCTTCTTCTGTCATCGGATGGTTATCGTTTGCATATTCATCAGATGTCCACCATACTGTGTCTTTGGAATTCTCATCCATAACAATGTACTTGTCTTTAGGAGAACGTCCGGTATAAATACCTGTCATAACGTTTACTGCACCAAGCTCTGTTTCCTTTCCTACTTCATATCCCTCAAGCCCAGCTTTTGTCTCTTCCTCGAATAACAACTCATAAGAAGGATTGTAAACAATGTCAGTTGCACCAGTAATTCCATACTTGCTCAAATCAATTTTTGCCATCTTACACGAACCTCTTTTCTTTCTTATTTTCTGATTAGTCATTGGTTAGTTAGTCATCCAATAAAAAATCTCACAACTATAGTACCACATTTTTCGGTAATGTCAACCTTTGTCTATCTGTGTCATCCATTGGAAATGTTCTAATTCACACTAATCTCGTATATTATACACGAAAAATCAAAATAAATCCACCTTCTGTTTTTGTAAATTTATCATGACATATTCGCAGTGCTCCTGCGTACGCATTGAATACCCCCAGCCGGCCTCACCGGAAGATACAATTACCTTGCAGGAACCGCGCTGGTAAAGACCATAGTTTAACTGCCCCGCCATCTCTGTAAAGTGCCCAATCGGCCAAATCTGTCCGGCGTGCGTGTGCCCCGAAAGTTCCAAATCAACTCCTGCCTGTGCATTTTCCTCCGCCTCAATTGGCTGATGATCAACGGCTATAATATATTTTTCCTCGCGGTCTTTTTGAGGAATTTTCTGAAGAATTTCTTTCGTCGACTTCCGCCCGGATGTATTTCCCCAGCCGGCATCATCTCTTCCAAGCAGAATAATTTCATCATTTATTATGGTGTATGAATCCTTTAGAATGTGAATCCCATTTTTCTCAATTGTTTCATCCAGTTGTTTTTCCGTATAGGCTTTATTCGTCGTATACGGCTGTCTGTCATGATTGCCATACACATAATAAACACCGTATTTGGTTTTGACTTTGCCCGCCATAGCAAAAATCTCCTGCATGCTTTCATACGATGTATTTTCCTCTACAATATCGCCGCCAAGCACTAAAAAGTCAGGATGCTGGTTCTGCAAATTGGTAAGTGCCTCTTTTACCGTATCCTTACTCTGAATCGTATCAAAATGCGTATCTGTAAGCAGGGCAATTTTATAGTTTCCAATTTCTTTTACCGTCGCCAGCGAATAATCGGTCTGTTTCACCTCTGTTATGTTTGTAAGTCCATAAATCATAACTGCGACAAAAATAACAATCGGCAGCGCGCCGCAGCGGTAAATTTTGTGAAGAACCTGATATACTCCGCTCTCTTTTTTGCGGCGCAGAAAAAGACGCAGGACAACTGCCACAACGTCAAAAATGAGGAATAGCACAATCAGGTGAATCATCACCATAGAAATCGTGTGGTTCATCATGGCACTGCATCCGCCAATTGCCACAGAAATTAAAATCCGGATAATCCTCATTTTTCTCGTTTTTTTGTTCCCACCGAAAAATTCAATCATGCTGCCTGACTTGCAGAATACATAGGTTCCCGTCAAGCCAAATATAATACAAAGCATGACAATCATAATTATCATTTGCATCAAATCAATCCTTTCCTTTGCAAGTGAGGTTATTATACTTGGAAAAAGGGGAAAATGCAAGGTGGTTGCATCAAGTGTTCGTTCACATTTTTTCGATTTCCATAAATCAGCAGAAAAACTTTGTGCCTCGTGGGTGCTCCCGCTAATTGAATGCGTAGCGGTATGGACACTGAAACTACCAGTGCCACATACCGACGCACTCAAAACCCACGTGTCCCAAAGTTTTTCTGCTGATTTATTGGAATTCCAAAAGACCAGTAACGATTACTTGATGCGACCCAACCCACCTGCGAAACTCAGGAAAAAGCGTTGCCCCACCGCAGCCAAACCCCACGGGCAAAAAAAGAAGTTCATTTGTCAAGAGACAAATTGAACTTCTTTTTTAATTTCGGGATTTTCTATGGCAGTCCCTTTGTTCAAAATTGTTGCATTAGCGTTTGCACGCAATTACCTGTTCCACCTTTTTCCCTTGTCTGATTTGTTTCATGAGTTCTTCTCTGGCACACTCAAACCGGCGAAACAGATTTCTTTTGGCCGGAACATTGGCGTACACTTTCCAATATCCCGTATATAGACAATTCTTTCCATCGTTTTTTATAAATCCTTCCACGTCATCGATCGGATATCCCAAAAGGAGTCCCAGTTCATGGGGGAATGATTTGTTTTCCGTACGATAACTACGATATCTGCGTCCAAATTCAAGCAGAATGGATTCCAGATCAAACTGCTCGTAGCCATTTTCCATCAAAATTGTGGTGACACGCTTGTTCCGCATATAAATCGCGAGCATGGCAGGATTGTACAATAAGACCGTTAGTTTGTCTCCGTCCAAATAAAGGTCACGGCAACGGATACCGCTGTTTTGCAGGAGAGCACACAATCTCCGCAAATGGTTTTTACGAATGATAAATAAATTGGACATTTTTAATCCGGCAATCAATGGTGCACACTGTAGAACAAATTGATTCTCAACCTGTTCCATATCCATCTTCCGAATCATCTCAATGGCTTCCTTGCTCATGCAATTGGATTCCTCCTTGGTTAGTTTTGTCTAACTTGTGTTAATCATACCAAACTCCGTATCTGCTGTCAATACACCTTACTGATACAATTTCCTATTAAGAATCCAATTATTCCATCCAATTTGTAGAAATCAACTCTGGAAACCGCAAGCCTTTAATCCACTGGCAATCACCTGATTCCACTGTGCCTGTGTCAGTTCCAGACTGGTTCCATCGTTTAATTTTACCTCGCAGTTATCTTTCGCCAGGCAGTCATCACCGCAGTCAATGCGGTACATGGTATTTCTGCTGATTGCACCGATATCCTCCAATGTATTTATCATACGGTAAACGGTCGCAATACCAATCGACGAATCTTGTTTTGCCGCTTTGTAATAAATTTCTTTGCAGCAGGAATATTCTTCCTGCAAAATAATATCAAGTAAAAGCTGACGCTGCTTTGTGATGCGGCATCCTTGTTCACGCAATTTTTTCAGTATTTCTTCTCTCTGCATGGAATGTTCCTCCTTACGAAAATGATGTTTTATCATCGTTAGTATAAACTAACTCTCGTAAGTTGTCAAGAACACGCGTCCGTTATTGCCAACTTTTTTTCAAAAACAACGCACTCGAATCCACATCCTTGAGATTCTCCGATTCGCTTCCCCACTAAAACACTGCATAACAGCGCTGCGTTTCAAAACGCTTTGCTCCGGATACTGGGCACTGACCTGCCGTGAGGCTTGCGACTTTGGCACCTCCAATACATACTTATTTTTGGTCTCTTTTGCACCGGAGAAAAAATAAGATAAGTCATAAGGGGATACTTCCTCTTCATCCTCCTCTGCGCCATAGCACCAATCTGCATACCTAAAAATCAAATTACTGTCACCACCGGCAATCACTGAAGTATAGCCGACATAATACATATTGCGGATTACGTTGTCCGGCCGTGAAATATAATTAATAAAAGCCTGCGCCGCCTGTTTCTTCTTGGCATCACCGGAAATTCCGTTTTTCATCATACAAAAGCCATCAAACCAAAGGTTGCTTCCCTCTTCCGGCACCGCATAACTAAGTTCGAGCCCGTCTTTTTCGGCCTCATCCATCGTGTAAACACCATCACCGGACCACTGCATATTAAGAACGACTTTGCCGGTCACCATATCCGCTTTTCCACTGTCCGTTTCCAGTGAATACGAATTTTCCCGCATTTTTTCCAGAATCGTCTGCACCTTGGTAACCGTCTGTTCTGATGTGTCATTTAACTCATCCGTCAGACAATGTGTTGTCTCCATCGCTTTTTGAAACTCTTCCGACAACAATTTTTTCTCTTTTAAAATCGTAAGGGCAACTAAATAAGAATCGCGTACACTGTCTTTCATCGTCACCTGTTTCCTATACTTTTCGTCAAGCAAAACCGACCAGTGGCGGACATCTTCTTTTGACACCGCCGAAGGATTATATACAAGTCCCATAACACCCCACATATAACCGGCACCATAACGGCTTAACGATTCGCCACTTATCTTTAAATCATCAAATACATTTTTAATATAAGGAGAAACACCGCGGCTGTAATAATTTTCTTTTTTTGAAGTATCGAAAAAATCTTCCGAAAACGGCTCCAGTTTTTTCTCCTTCATCAACTTCATAATCATGTATTCCGATGGACAGACCAAATCAAAAGTATCTCCCAATGTCATCTGATTATACAAATCTTCATTTGTTCCAAAAGTAGAATATTCAACGCGTACTTTCTCCCCATATGTCTTTTCATACCAGGATTCGAAATCGTCTACCATATTTTCTCTGCCTAAAATTTTCGTTTTCTCATCCAAATCAATTGTCTCATCTTCGTCCCAGCCGCCTTCATCTAAATATTCCTCCCAGTTGGCAATCCGAAGCACAATTTCTTCGTTTTGATTCTCCTTGTTCTCACAGCCAAAGAAAACTGTACTGCAAAAAAGCAGAGAAAAACAAAATATCATCCATATTTTTTTCATCGTTTTTGTTTCCTCCCCGCTTTCATATTCATTCCAATCACAACGAGAACAACAACCAAAAATATAACCGCAGACAATGCCCACAACGCCGTCTTAATTTCGGTTCTTGCCCCCTTCGTTGCATTTACCACGTAGGTGCTGATTGTATCAAACACCGCTGGTTTTGTATACGTTGTAATAAAATAATCATCCAGTGACAACGTGACAGACAACATAAATCCGGATGTAATGCCCGGCATGATTTCGCGCACAATCACGCGCCACAAAGCCTGTCTGTGATTGCAGCCAAGGTCCAAAGCTGCTTCATATAAATTCGGATCCATCTGTTTTAATTTCGGCAGCACCGACAAATACGCAAAAGGAGCGCATAATACCGTCTGTCCGACAAGCAGCGGCAGATACGTGTCCTTGTCCACACCAAACAAAACAATCATCAAAACGCAGATACTAAAACCGGTTACAACTTCTGCATTGGCAATTGGAATCTGATTCAAAAAATTGATGCACTGCCCGCTTTTTTTCCCAGCGTAAAAGGAACCGATTGCACCAATGGTTCCAAGAAGAGTGGACAAAAAAGCAACCGCAACCGCTAAAAGAAGCGTTCCGCCAATCATATGGAGCAGTTCCTTCGTGGTAAATAATGTGACATAATGCTCCAGTGAAAAACCACGAATCGCACCAATCATCGTAGAACTCGTAAAACTGTAAACAATCAGCACAAGAATCGGTGCATACAAAAACACAAATACACAAAAAAGCCAGAGTCTTTGTCCTAATTTTTTCACCATATGCCACCTCCTCTTGCTTCCACTTCCTGCTTCTTTGCAAAACGGTCCGTAATCCATGTCACAAAGAACATTAAAATAAGAAGAAGGATTGAAATCATGGAGCCATTGTGCCAGTCATACGCATTGAAATAACTGCCGATCAGGCTTCCCATAATATAGGTACTGTTATAAATCATATCTAACACAACATAATTTGTCATCGCCGGCAAAAATACCATTGTCACACCACTGATAATCCCCGGTAACGTCATCGGAATCATGACCCGCCAGAACACATGGAAAGACGATGCGCCTAAATCAGCCGCTGCTTCCGGAAGACTGTCATCCAATTTTGATATCGTTGTGTACAGGGGCAGAATCATAAAGGGAAGAAAATCATACACCATGCAGAGTATCGTATTGAAAAACGGATACATCGCAAGATTTCCCTCCATGACATCTAAAATTTCTTTGACAGCCGTAATGCGCAGCGTAAAATTAATCCACATTGGCATCACAAGCAAAATCACATAGACCGGTCCCCGTTTCAGATTGCCCCGTGCCAGTATATAAGCAGTCGGATACGCAATCAATAAACAGACAATCGTTGTTGTAACAGCAATCATAAGGCTGTAAAACAAAGTTCCCATGGTTTTCCCATCGACAAAAAACTCACGAAAATTTTCCCATGTAAACTGTCCCTCTCCATTCGTAAGTGCATAATATAAAATAACAAAAAGCGGCAATACCACAAACACAAGCAGAAAAACAAGGTAGGGGATCCGAAGCTGCTTCCTTGAAAATTTAATCATCCCGCGCCCCCTTATTTATCACTTCATATGTTATTTTTTCATCCGGCACTACCACACTGACATAGTCGCCCATATTCCACAGCCACTCGTCATCCACATAATAATCCACATCATTTTTGCTTCGGATTTTATATTTGTAGTGGTCGCCTTTATATATAATAGAAATAATATTTCCTTCAACAAATCCTTCTGCCGGGTCATCACTTAAATTTGCATCTGCCGGCAAAAAGGACGCCATAACATGAATTCCTTCTGTATTTTCCGGCACCTTTCCTGAAAAAAGTTTTGTCAAATCCGGTTTCCTGCTGCCGTCCACAAATAGAACATGTCCACTCGCATCCATCAGTCCCTCGTAATGGTTGATGTTCTGATTATACGGCATAACATGAATCCCCTGCGGTTTGATATCGATTCCGACCTTCGTGCCTGCTTCAATTGCTTCCTCATTCTGCGCTACAATTTCACTTTTTCCGGAATAAATAACAATCTCATGAAACGTTCCCTTGAACACGGAGGAATGAACTTTTCCTTGTATTTTTCCCTCTCCTGCCGAGCAAAGAATAACCGACTCCGGTCGAATCACAGCCTCAACATGGTCACCAAGCGGAAAATTCTCCTTGCAGCCAAACTCCACCCCGTGAATTGAAAGCCTGCAGTCACCGACCATTTTGGCATCAAAAATATTGCTCTCGCCAATAAAATCGGCGACAAATGCATTTTCCGGCACCTTATAAATATCTTCCGGTTTTCCCGCCTGCTGAATTTTTCCATCCGCCATAACCACAACCTTATCTGAAAGAGCCAGAGCTTCCTCCTGGTCATGAGTAACAAAAATAAATGTAATGCCAAGCTCTTTATGCATTTCCTTTAATTCAAACTGCATTTCTTTCCGCATCTTGTAATCTAAGGCTCCAAGTGGCTCATCTAACAAAAGAATTTCCGGCTCATTAACAATTGCTCTCGCAATCGCAACACGCTGCTGCTGTCCGCCGGACAACGTAGAAATTTTTCTTTTTTCAAATCCTTCTAAATCAACCACTTCCAACACTTTTTTTACCTTTTCCCGAATCACTTCTTTCGGCACTTTTTTCATTTTCAAGCCAAAGGCAATATTGTCATAAATATTGAGATACGGAAATAGGGCATACTTCTGAAACACCGTATTAATCGGGCGTTTCGCCGGTGGAAGTTTGCTGATGTCTTTTCCGTGTAATAAAATTTCTCCCCCGGTCGGCTGTTCAAAGCCGCCAATCATACGCAATATCGTCGTTTTCCCGCAGCCGGACGGTCCCAAAAAGGTAACAAATTCCCCTTTTTTTATCGTAAGGGAAAAATCCTTGATAACGGGCGTGTCCTTTTCATAACACTTTTTTACATGACGCAATTCAATGATATTATTTTCTGTAGTCATCTTTGTACCTCGCAAGCAAATTTGCCGTTATTATAGCGTATTTGGTGGACAAAAATCAAGTGCATCATGGAATACTGTCCGCCACACACAGCATTCCCCATCCTACTCTGTCATTTGGAAAGGTTTCAAATGCTCTTGTTCTCCTGGCCCCCCGGATTAGGTAGGCTTTTACTTTCTGACCGTATAAGTATGAATCGTTTCCACTGATAATCCCATACTGCATTAAGAGGGCGGCGCTTCCGGTGACAAATGGACACGCCATTGAGGTTCCGCTTTTTCTCGTATATCCACCACCGGGTGCACAGGACAAAATATCGACACCCGGCGCCGCCAAATCCGGCTTGCTTTGATTGCAGCAGACATAACCGCGCCCGGAAAAGGGTGCATAGGTATCTGTATTCGCATCGTATGCGGCTACGGTAATTGGCCGTCTGGCGGTTGAAGGAATCGTAAGCGTAAGTGCTGATTCGGAAACTAAAAATCCAGTTTCTTCGTTAATTTGTACACCGCTTGGCATCCACAAATCAAAACGCCCATCCACCAGTTGTTTAGGCGTGAGTGTTAATTTCCAGATACCGCCCTGAATCATTGTCCGGTCATATGCGGGGATAATTTCCAGATAAATTTCCTGCAAAATCTGATAAGGAGACGGCTCACCAAAATACCATAAAATTTCCATTCCATCCTGCAAAGAACGAAAGGTTCCTGCCGTTTCCTCCGATACGACAATCTGACTTCCGGATGGCGTTGTTAATGTAATTTGAAAGGAATCCACATACTGCTTCCACAATTGAATGGACAGACTTGTTTCATAGGGTGAGACGCTAAACTCCACAACTTTCTCTCTGCCTGCCTCTAACTGCCCGGAAGCGTGCCGCCGCAAATTGCCCTCGTTGCCGCTGCCAATGCAGATTGTTGTGCGCCCCACTAAAGCTGCTTCATCCAAATACGTTTCCAATAATGACGTACCGGTATGTGAACCATAATTATTTCCATAACTTAAATTTAAGGCAAGCGGCTGGTTTCTTTCTGCTGCAAGACGAATACAAAAATCAATTGCCTGCATCAGTTCTGCCGTCTGCGGAAAATCTCTTTGCGTCCTGCCTCCTAATTTCACAATTAATAGCTGTGATTCATACGCCACACCGCGATTTTCTCCCCGGCTGGCACGTCCATTGCCTGCTGCAATCCCGGCAACATGTGTTCCATGTCCGCTTGCATCCACTGCCGGCGCAGGACCTACTGCTTGTAACAATTCATTTATTTTTTCTTCCGAATAAAACAAGCCGAAGGAATAACCGGACGGTGGCATAAGCTCCATTTTGCCCTCATTTACCGCCGTCTGGTCCCAAATTCCCACGATTCTTGTTGTTCCATTTTCCTTTCGAAAATCCGGATGATAAATATCAATTCCGGAATCTATGATTCCTACCAGAATACCCTGTCCGGTCAGAGAAAGGGGCTCCCTCTGTACGGGAGGAATGCACGATACCAGTTTTCCTTCGTATACGGCAAAAGACAACGCCTTTGGCTTTTCGATATATTCTACCTGTGGTTCTTCTGCCAACGCTCTCAACTGTTTTTCTGTCACTTCTAAAACAGCGTACCCTCCTAACAGCGGCGTCACCCGCTCATAGTTACCTGCCAATTGCAAAAGTTCTCCGGAATACCGAATAATCACCTGCCACAACTTTTCTTCCGGGTCATAACCGGCAGATAAATTTTCGCTTTTTTCTCTTGTATCTTCTGAGACATCTAAAGACAACTCCAGTAAATTTTCTATTTTAGGATCCGACATCTCAGTTTTTTCTCCTTCCATAATCATATGCACGCCGAAGCTTTTGTAGTGCTTTTTTTTCAATCCGGCTCACATAGCTGCGCGAAATACCAAGCTGTTTGGCAATTTCACGCTGTGTAATTTCCGGATGTTCCGGTGTTCCCTTTCCCTCGGACACACCATAGCGGAGGCGGATAATTAACTTTTCTCGTTCCGTCAGATTTTTCTCAATATAACCGTATAACTTTTCAATATTTTCTTCCTTTTCCATCCGCTCCGGAATATCCTCGTCGACACTCTCCAATACATCCAAAAATCGAAGCGCATTTCCCTCACCATCATCCCCGCTAATCGGCTCATACAAAAAAATTTCCCGCGCCCGCTTCTTATCACTTCGAAATGTCATCAACAATTCATTGTCGATACAGCGGGAGGCATACGTCGCTAACCGAACGCCCTTCCCCATTCGATATGTGTCGACCGCTTTAATCAGTCCAATTGTCCCTATGGAAATCAAATCATCGACACTATGGTCGGAATTGCTGTATTTCTTCACCAGATAGGCAACCAGCCGAAGATTTCGTTCAATCAGAATATTTCTTGCCTCTCTGTCACCCTGTTCCCATCTCTCAATTGCTTCATTTTCTTCCTCTACACTTAAAGGCTGTGGAAATGACTGCATGATACACCTCAGAGATTGTCGTTACTTTCATCCTATGTAATTTTTTGTCCATAAGTGCCTGGACGAAAAAAAAAGAGACGTCCTCGGGGCATCTCTTTTTTTAGGATAAACTTCTCTACAAACCACGAATAATATTCAAATAATCTCGGCGTTGATCTACGACTGCATATACAATCACTTGCTTATTTTCCTCATGAATTTTATAAAATACTAAGTCTTTTTCTAAAATAAGCACTTTATACCCTTGTCTCTTAAGAATAAGATATCTTGGCTCGGTTCCAATATATGGATCATCTCCTAATTCAAGAATTCTTTTTTCAATCTCGTCAAGTTTCTCAAGTGCTGCTGTATTTCCAAAATTTTGAGCAATATACAAAATTATTTTTCTGATACCTGCATCGGCTGTATCAGTCCTTATTACCGCATACTTCATAATCACTCCTCCTGAAGCATTTTTCTCAAATCATCAAATGTTTCCGTTATCGGAGCAACCCTGCCATTTTTAACATCATCTTCCGCTTCGGCTAATACTTCTAATAATTCTATTCTTGCTTTCATATTTTTATATTCTTCATAGGAAAGTACAACCGTATCGCCTCTGCCATTTACTGTAATAATCACTGCTTCTTTGTTTTCCTTACACAGTTTTGATATTTCAGAATAATGATTTCGCAAATCAGCAGATGGTCTTATTGTTTCTTGTAATGTCAATATATTAGTCACCTCCGTGTATAATATATGCAAATTATATCATCTTTTGTATATATATTCAATATCGGATGTTGTGCTGTTTGTTTGTGTCAAGTGTTCGTTGGCACTTTTTTTGTTTTCCGTAATACAAAGGAACTGGCAGTGAACAATTGTCACAATAAATCTTAAATTACCATCAGCGTATAAATCACACATACGCTTCATCATTAAGCCCCTGCTGCATAAGACGAACTTTCGCCTTTTTACTGCTGTAGAGTTTTGTCACTTTCGTATTTTTGTTGTAGGAATAATAAAAAAGTTCACCTTTCTCATTTACAAATTCACCAATCCAGGTACCGTTTTGCGTTACATCCAGTATCATTCCTGTACGCACGGTCCAATTGTGCATGCCACACTGATTGCCGTCATTATATCCATTTCCATAATTCTTCAAAAAAGAACTTAGTTCTTCCTCATAGGTAATCGACTTCCCGGTCTTTTTATTTAAACTTACAACAACATAATTTCTGTCGTATGAAATTTCCTGATATGCTCCAATTTTATACTGATAATCTACTGCTAATTGCAAATACATTGTATTGCCGATAAAATAGAACTTATCAATATGCATCGAATGGAATGCATCTGTGGAAAACTTCTCTTTTACACACTGCATTAATACATCCATTGAAATCAGGTTTGTTTTCTTCTTCTTTGCCATATCATAACAAACAATCCACTTTTCTGTTGGAACATACAGTTTTTTACCGGAAATGCCAACCTGCGTATCTAACTTTTCGTGTTCATCATAACGGTAGCGTTTTGACTCATACTGCGAAGCCTTATTTACTATTTTTTTACGTTTTCCGGTAGACAGATTTAACTGGTAAAAGGCTTCATCAATTTTTTTATAATAACTCTTAAACCGCGAGTAATAAATGCAGTTTCCAATCTTTGCAGTAAGCCCCGATGCATCCTTTGCAACATTAATACTGCTGTAATAGACAGGCTTTCCGGTAAGTGACGTTTTCTGTTTCGTTTTCTTATTATAAGATACAATCGAATTGTTTATGCGATAGACAATTTTTTTATCCGTCGCATAAAGGAACTCCCGCCATTCGTTGACATAAAACAATTTCTTTTTCTTTTTTACTTTTAACTTTCCGGTCTTTTGGTTCAACGGAACCTGCCATACATAACCGGTCGACGAATCCTTCCGATTTACTTTGTAATAATAAATATAGCTTTTCGTCTTGTAAATTTCCCTCATTGAATACTCTTTTTTAATCAATGTGTACTTTTTCTTTTTACTGCCATCCTTTCCATAGAGTTCAATTCCGTCTTTGTAATTACTGCAGTAAACATACTTTTTGCCGGTGTACGGATTCGCTATCTTTGCTTTTGAAACCGCCGCCTGCGGTAAAATCATAGAAAGTACAAAAACCATGCAAACCCCTATTTTGCTGAATTTTTTTACCATATACATCATCCTCCTTCTCGGGTTGTTTCTATAAACAATACGATATAAAATTGTAAAATGTTGCATTTTTTTATCTATTTTTACTTTTTTTGCAACATTTTCCATTTCTCATTCGTATTGTAAATAGACACCCACAAAAAAGCAAATAATTATCGAAGGGAGAAATTAATTATGAAGAAAAAATTGATTGGAACATTATGTGCATTAGCAATTACGGTATCATCCATTACACCCGCTGTTCATGCACAGGTAAAGACACCTGATTCTTTAAAAGAATGGAATGTAAAGGAACTGACTGCAACAAGCGGCAACTACACTTTTACCTATTATAAGTCAACCGATGAGAAAAGCTCTTGGCTGACAAAAATTGATGTAACAAGTAATAAGGGAAAAGTAAAAACTCTTGATATTCCGGCTACACTTGGCGGTGCACCGGTAACACAAATAGGTTACGACTACATCACACGAGATGCCAATTCCGGAGAAGATTACGATGAATTCGGTCAGACGGTTTTTGGCATGTATGTAGAAGAAGCACACAACTGTGATGGTGCTTTTGAGGACACAAAAAGCATAACAAAATTAACCATTCCTGATACAGTCAAAGCAATCGGCTGGGACTCTTTTAGTGGATTGGATGCTCTGAAAGAAGTCAAGCTGCCAAATGCCTTGACAGAACTTGGAAACTCCGCATTTTACGGCTGCGACCAATTAAAAAAGGTTACCATCGGAACTTCCCTTACTTCATTAAATACGAATGCTTTTGAAGACTGCCCGAAATTAAAAACCGTTCGTGTTTCCAAAGGCAATCACGTTCTTTATGCAAAAGATAACATGTTGATAAATAAGCAAAAGAAATCCGTCATCTGGATTGCACCAGCGAAAAAGAAAGTCGTTATTCCTAATGGGACGAAAGCAATTGGTGATTACTGTTTTTACGATTCAAAAGCGGAATCTCTTGTCATTCCTAAAAGCGTCAAGAAAATAGGGAAAAAGGCACTGGAAGCAAGTAATTTAGAAAAGATTCGTTTGAAAAAAGGGAACAAAGTTTATGCAAAAGATGGTTCCTGTATTTATAAGAAGAAAACCAAAGAACTTGTTGTAGTCACTGCAAGCAAAGGCGGTCAGGTTGTGAAAATTTCTCCGAAAGTAAAAAAAATCACCCGCGATGCAATGACAGCAGGCGATAATTTCATAGTGAATGACGGAAGTTCTTTAGACTATATTGTAATTCCAACTTCCACCACTTTGTGTGACTCCTGGTATCAATTTTACAGAGGCAGTTCATGCGATATAGTATTCCTCGGAAAGAAACTTCCAAAATATTTGAGCGGTGCGCAATATATTTTCCCAATTTTTTGTACTTATTACGTTCCAAAAGGAATGGTGAAAAAATACAAAAACTGGATTGAAAAAACCGCACCTGATTACAGCGACATTATAAAAGTAAAAACATGTACTAAGAAGGTAAAAAAGGCTATCAAATAATACACTAAGAGCAGAGAATATCCCATTCTCTGCTCTTATATCTCTTATCTCTTTTCAATTCGGCAGCTATGCTTCTTCGTCTTTTTGTTATAACTGATGCCAACCAATAAAACATCTCCCCTATAATCAGCAAGCACTCCTGTATATCCTTTGTCATTTATCTGCCGTATCGCTGTGTCAACGACTTCATCACACTTTAATTCAATCACCATAGCAGGTCTTGTTCCGGCGTTCTTCCTTGGCATTAATATAAAGTCTGCATACCCCTTACCACTTGGGCATTCACGAATTATATTGTAATACGCAGGTGCTGTAAAATACGCCATCGTAAGAACACAGCTTAACGAATTCTCATCATTATATTTTAATACCGAGGTATACGTTTCATGAGCTAACTCTATCAATTCGGCAACACGCTCTTCTTCTCCCCGGATTGTCAAATTCAAAAGTTCCTCACATCTTATAATTGATTTTGAAATTTCTTTCCATTCACCGGTTGCCAAAGCCGCCTGATAAGCAAGCGAAACTTCGAAATTCGGAATAAACGCTTCACAATTTTCCGCATCATATGCTAAATACCCCAGATGTATCAACGCTGTCAGTGCCTCATCCTTTGAACTGATTATGGATAAATCATTTTGAAATGTATTTACATTCACATATACTCTTTCTCCTGATAACATCTGCATAATATCATCTTTCAGTCCTTCATAATTCATGGTAATAAACGTATTAATCGTACCAAATGCAGAAGTATTTTTCCAATAGGAATCCAGTTTTCTGCGTGCAATCGCATAGTAAACGGAATTCGGATTATACATATGAATTCCGTCAATCAAATATCCATTATACCATTCTTTAACAGATTCAAAATCCATATCGTATTTCTCACAAAGTATTTTTACTTCTTTTTCCGTGAATCCAAAATACTCTGTCAAAGGTGTCGAACTTATCATTGTGTATTCATCAAAATTATTTAACGCAGATTCATCTTTAACTTTTTTAATTGGTAGAATCCCCGTAATGTATCCAAGGGCAAGAAAACTTTTCGCTTCCTCACTCTTAAATAGTGAATGAAGGAACTGAAGATATTCATGCACTAAATCCTTGCAATCCGCATGATTTCTTATGACACAGTCCCACTCATCTAATATAATTACGAACGGTTTACCCGTTAATCGAAAAACATCTGTAATCACAAATTGTATACTTTGATTATAATTTATTTTCTCGTAAAAAGCTTCCTTAAATTCCATAATCAATCGCTCAATAAGAAACGGTACCAAATCCTCTTTGTGATAATCTGCCGCCGACGATACATCTATATGTATCACATTATATTTATTTAAATGTTTTTCAAAGTCAGGTGCTTTCGAAATCTCAAATGGTGCAAAAAGTTCTTTTGAATCACTTCCCAAACTATAATATGCATCAATCATTCCCGCAGCCTGCGATTTTCCAAATCGGCGCGCGTGGCTGATTGCAACACAATTTCCTTCCGTACAAAGCAATCGATTTAGTTCATTAAGAAGACCTGTTTTATCCACATATATCTTTCCCTTTGTTGCTTTTGTAAAACTATTATTGTCCGGATTAAAATATATCCCCATAACATTCACCTGCCTTTTCTATACCATTATACCTATACAAATAAAGAATGTAAACACTTTAATCCTTCTCCCTGATGTGGTACAATGAAAAAGACAATTTCCGGCGACTGCCGGTTAAGGGAGGTACATATGAACAAAAAAGAAATCGCAGAAATCAAAAAACGATTTACAAAAACAAAATGCAGTTTCACGCGGCTCTGCGGATGCTACGTGGATGCCGACAAGCAAAAACGCATGACTTTAAAGGAAGCGTTTTTAGGACTTCCGGAAGAAGAAATGTTCAAATACATCGACATTTTCCGTAAAACACTTTCCGGTTCCATCGGGAAAACACTTCTGAATATGGAGTTTCCAACTGAACAGGAGACAAAGGAAGATGGCACGCAGGTATTTTTAATGAAGTTGTTGGAAAGCAAGCTGACCGATGATGAATTGCTGGATGCTTTTTATGACAAAGTAATTGAAAATTACGGTTATCCGGAAAATTATTTTATTATTTTGGTTCATGACGCTTATGATATTCCGAAAATAACGACAGACGGCATTGAAAATTTTGATGCATCAGAATACGTGTATGACTACATTCTTTGCAGCATCTGTCCGGTTAAGCTGACAAAACCGGGACTTTGCTACAATGCAGAGACCAACCACATTCAGGACAGGATTCGCGACTGGCTCGTGCAGCCGCCGGAACTTGGCTTTTTGTTCCCGGCATTTAATGACCGCAACATGGATATTCACAGCCTTTTGTATTATTCCAAAAATGCGGATGAGGTGGATGAGGTGATTACCGACAAACTCCTCGGCTGCCGTATGCCACTCCCTGCAAAAAGCCAGAAAGAAACATTCAATGCAATTGTAGAGGAATCGCTGGGATTAGAATGTGATTATGAGGTGGTTAAATCCATTCATGAAAATCTGAATCAGATGGTAGCAGAAAACAAAGAAAATCCGGAGCCTCTAACGTTAGACAAATCTAAAATGACGCATATTTTAGAAAAATGAGGTGTTGAGGAATAACAAATCGAAGCTTTTGAGACACATTATGACGAGTCCGTCGGAGAAAATGAATCGCTGGTTGCCACCAACTTATCCAATACAAGGAATTTTGAGGTGCGCACCCCGGATGTTAAAGTTTCTGTTAATCCGGAGAGAACCGACTTAGTAGAAACTAAAGTAATCGACGGCGTTCCGTGCTTAGTGATTGAAATCAATGATTTAGTAGAGGTAAATGGAATTCAGATTGTATCTGAGCTTGCTCATAAAGACAAAGAAACCGAAGAAGAATAATATATAAAGACGTTTTCACAAAAAAAGCAGTTTCGCGAAAGGATTTTCCTTCCTGAAACTGCCTTTTTTTTTTACTTCAATTATATTGGATTACAAATTATGCTAACAATTCATCTGCTAACGCTTCCATCTGAGCGACATCTGCCTCTTTCATGGTTGACTTAATTGTAACCATGTTGTCACAGAGTGTCATATTTTTCATCTTCTCAAATGCTTCGCGCATTTTTCTGTTTGCCACCGGTGCCCAGCTTCCATTTTCCACAAAGGCAACTTTCTTGTTCTGGAAGTTTTTGTGACCTAAGTGGTACAGGAAATCCTGCATAACCGGGAACAGACCGCCATCATATGTTGCACAGGCAACTACAATTTTATCATAGCGGAATGCATCCTCAATTGCCTCTGCCATATCTTCTCTCGACAAATCACTGACAACGACTTTTTTTGCACCTTTGGCTTCTAACACTTCACCAAGTTTTTTCACTGCTTTTGCTGTATTTCCATGAATAGATGCATAAGCGACAAATACGCCGTCATCTTCTGCTTCGTAGCTGCTCCAAACTTGATATTTACCAATATAATAGGCAAGGTTTTCCTGAAGAATTGGTCCATGAAGAGGACAAATCTTCTGAATATCCAAACCGGCTGCCTTCTTCAACAAAGCGGCTGCCTGCGCACCATATTTACCTACAATATTAAAGTAATATCTTCTTGCTTCACAAGCCCAGTCTTCATCGGCATCCAGCGCACCAAACTTACCAAAAGCATCGGCAGAGAACAAAACTTTTTCCGTGGATTCATAAGAAACCATAACCTCCGGCCAGTGAACCATCGGTGCCATCACAAACGTAAGTGTGTGTGCACCAAGAGACAAGGTATCTCCCTCAGCAACAACCACTTTTTTGTCTGTTACATCCATCTCAAAGAACTGTGGCAGCATCGCAAATACTTTCGCATTGCTGACAAACTGCATCTGCGGATATTTTTCAGCAATTGCCTGAATGCTTCCGCTGTGGTCCGGCTCCAAATGAGAAATCACAAGATAATCCGGTGTTTTTCCATCAAGTTCTCTCTCTAATTTTTCCAGCCATTCATCAGTTTTTCTGGCATCCACCGTATCCATAACAACAATTTTTTCATCCAAAATCACGTAAGAATTATACGATACGCCATTTGGCACAATGTACTGGCTTTCAAACAAATCAATATCTTTATCGTCCACTCCAATATAACGAATGGCATCTGAAATCGTCACATTACTCATTTACAAATCCTCCTTATCCTTAGGTCAATAATATCGACTTAAGAATAACACCATCCCATAGAAAAATCAAGGCATATACGGAACTCTTTGTTTTTTTACTTTTACGATTGCATATACATGAATCTTTGAACTGGAATAAAGTTTCTTGATTTTATTCTTTTTCACTGTTTTCGTCTTTGATTTACCATTTTTCTTGTATTTGACAAGGTAGGAAATCTGCTTTTTATAATTACCATCGTCATTACTCACAAGTTTAAAATAAGGTTTGGACCATGTATAATTTCCTGATTTCTTTTTCGCATAGGTTCCCATGTCAAATTGTGTACGAATAATTGATGTTAAGTTTGGGTCAATGCTTACCTTTGTCTTCTTGCTCTTAACATTCAGTTTTTTCACTAGATTGCTGTCAGATATATATAAATCCTTAACTGACTTTGAAACAATTATTTTTTGAATTTTAGAACCAGCACTTATGGTTACATTTCTTTTTCCCTTAACCTCTAATTGATTTATTTTCCCATGCATACCGTCTCTTGATGGTGTAACGCAATCTTCCCAAAAATTACTATCAAAATTGCCATTTAGTACCACATTTTTAATATTAGCGAACGCGTTCCTAACACAAATTGAATCTTTGAATACGATTTTCGTTAATTTTGCAGCATCCAAAAAATTCTCAGCATAAATATACTTTAGGCTTTTTGGCAAATTAAGTTGTTTTAAATTCGGTGTATTCGCAAAAGCAAATTCTCCTATTTTTTTTACTCCCTCCGGAATCGTAATCTTTTCTACTGACTTACTATCTGTCGAAAATACATGTCGAGAATTTTTAAATTCAGCATACTCACTATCTGTAAAATGATATTCGTTTTCCTCATTAAAATAGTAATCATATTCATTCCAACATATTCCAATCTGCACAATGGAATATCCATCAATTATCTTCGGAATTACCACTTCTTTTGTCGGTTTAATCTTTAACACGGTTGCGGTTTTATTGGCTTCATCTAAAACTGCATATTCATAGTTCCCTGATGTAATTCGCTTATATTGCGATATTGCTTTACTTGTTGTGCCGTTTGTAATTGACGTAAACAAAAGTGCTGTTAACATAATAATTGATACAATTTTTTTCATACTTTACCTCCTAAAATATTACTTTGTTTTGTGTTAGCATTTTCTCTAGTTTACAATATTCTGTCACCTCCCTTCTTCATTCGCCATCTCTTTGTAAATAATACGATTGAAATGTCGAATTAGTTGCAAACCTATTAATAAATTATTTTGCTTTTCTCTCCATTCTGTTTCATCCATTTCTTATACAATTTAATTGACTGCCTTGGGACATAAATCTTTTGCCCAACAGGTACCATAGAAGTATCTTTCGACAAAGTAACAAGCCTTGGTGGTTTTTTACTCCTAAATTCAAAAATACACTCATCCACAGGTACCATATCAAGCCACGCTCCCCGCAGGCATTTCAAACTAGATGGCATTGTAACCTTGCTAATATTCTGCCCTATCAATACAGAATCCTGATTTAGTTCCTCAATTCCCTCTGGTATCACAGCCGTATTTCCATTTACTACTCCTACAGCCAATGCCTTTTTATCTTTTCGATAAATATAATTTCCCTTTTTAGCAAACACCACATTATCACTTTTTAAATCAATTTCCTTAACTCTGCAAGTGGCAAAGCACCCCTTTCGAAATGACTCGAAACCATTCGAAATCATAATCTTTTCTCTTCCGGGAATAGCAAAAACTGCCTGTTTTTGTTTTTTATCAATAACAAGTCCACCCTGCTCACAATATTTATCATTATCAGCATTCACATAAATTTCACTAAGCTTTTCGCAATTACCAAAAGCCCCCAAACCAATCTCCGACACATTTTTTTCTATATTAAACTTTGTAAGTCCTGAACACAGTTCAAAGGCACCAGCACCGATTTTTTTCAAGGCTTTGGGGCAATTTATTTTCTCCAATGAATATAACCCCGCAAATGTATTGTCTTCTATCGAACAAATACTATCCGAAAGCACAATACTGTGTATTTTTTTCATCGTCTTGGAATATTGAAAATCATCACCATCCACGAGCGCATCTCCAAATACATTGTATGTAACATCTGATTTATTTTCACCCATCTTGGTTGCTTCATAACCTATGCAAACCAAAAGGCTTCCTTTTATTTCCTCTGGAAATTCTAGCTGATTCGACTTGTAATCCTCCGAAATTTGCACCTTAGTAATCCACGCATATTTTCCATCTGAGGATCTCTTATATAAATACTGAATTGCATTCGCCTCATATTTTTCCACATTGGTATTCCACGTTAACTTTTTAATATTTATATTTGGCTGTATTTTTGTTTGCTTTTGCGAACAGGCGCAAGCAAAAATCAATATGCTAAATAATAATATTATAAACCATAATTGTCTAGCTTTCATATTCCCCTCCTTGATTAGTCAAATCCTTTTCCTTAAAATAATGTTCATTTTACACGTTCTCTTTTTTTCTTTACAATATTCTAGCTGTATAATATAATTAATTTGTTACTTTATGTATGCGTTCTTTTCGGTATTCCACTACCATATGAAAAGAACGCTTTTTTCAATCATTACTCTGTAAATCATATCTGAATACATTCTGTCATCTTCCTGGCTCACTTATCATAGCATATAATCATCCGTAAAAAACAAAACCGGCACGAATGGTCGTTTTTCGTCCCTAAACGGTCAAAATCATCTCCGTTTGAAGCATCTACTTACTATAACGTTCCAAACGGAGAAAATCTGACAAAATATTTGATTTATTTTTCACCGAGAAGTTTTTTCATTTTATCCGACATTTCCGGCTGATGCAAAACACTTGCCTTGCTAATTTATCGCATAAATGCACACATTTCAATAAAAATGACATTTTTAGCAAAATGGAGGGCCACTTTTGCAAAAAAGCACCTCTTTCTACTACAATATATTTATGGTTAATACCCCTTACAGCCAGTAAGGAAT
>ENA-UOOA01000334-UOOA01000334.1-human-gut-metagenome-genome-assembly--contig:-P61old-NODE-334-length-101365-cov-16.311450_pt1 | contig 101365 bp, 97 predicted proteins | sample MGYA00242467_ERZ724014 | MGnify/ENA metagenome assembly ERZ724014 | reverse complement strand
ATTAAGAACATAATAATTTTATATATTATATTTTTAATATTGATATTGCAATTTAATATTCAAAATATATTTCAATGGATATTAGAAGAACAAATGGGAAAAGGAATAACTTTAAATTCAAGAACAATAATATGGAAAGATGCAATAAAATTAATAAAAAACAAATTACTTTTTGGATATGGTACATTTACTGATGAAATGATAAGAGCATATGTGTTATTTGGTGCATCTCATGCACACAATTTTTTATTAGAAATATTGTTGAGAACAGGAATTATAGGAACTATAGCATATATTGTTTTTTTGATAAAAATGTGTACACAAAAATCAGATGCTAATAATTCTAGCATTCTATATGCTGGATTAATTGATTTTTTTATTTTAGCTTTTATGGATTTTTATCCGGATATGATACATTTTTATGTTTTAATAGAAATAATTTACTATTGTAAATATATTGAGAGAGAGGAAAAGAAAAATGAAATTAGGAGTGGTAGTACTTAATTATAATAATTATGAAGAAACCAAAAGGTGTGTTAATAGTTTATTAACACAAAAAGATGTAACATTAGAAATTGTTATTGTTGACAACGGTTCTAAAAATGATTCATATACAATTCTGAAAAAAGAATTTGAAAATTATACCAATATACATTTAATTTCATCGAAAACAAATTTAGGATATGCAAAAGGAAATAATTTGGGGATAAAATATTTGAAAAAGAAACAGATTTATTATATTTTTGTTGCTAATTCTGATATTTACTTTCCAGTATCAAATATAATGAAGCAAATTGTAGATGGTTATGCTAAAGGTATTGGCTTAATAGTTCCAGTAATAAAAAATACGAATGGTACTATAGACCAAAGAGTAGTTTATAAGAAGAAAAAATTATATTTAAGAATAATAAAGAAAGTATTTCAGATTTATTTTGGAAATACTAAAGTAAAAAATAATACCAAAAGAGATAATATTAATGAAAAAAATAAAAAATTAACAGGATTACAAATGGACTGTTATATTGTTTCTGGTAGTGGATTTTTATTAACACCAGATTTCTTTTTAAATTATGAAGGGCTGTTTTCAAAAACTTTTTTATACTTTGAGGAATGGGCGACAATTATTTTATTACATAAATCAAATTTACTAACAAAAGTTGTTGATAATGAACCAATAATACATAAAGGAGGAGCATCATCATATAGTGGAAACAATGCTGATTTAGTGAAATTAAAATATATGAAGGATAGTAGTAAAAAGATTTTTAGATTAATATTTATGTCAAAAAGAAAAATTAATAAGAGTATAAATAGGGGTTAAAAATGTTTAAAAATATTAAAAATTTATTAAATAAAAGTGGATTTTTTTATAATATAAATTTATGTATTTGCAATAAAAAATGGAGAAAAAGTAATTTTTATAATTTTACAAAAATGGGAAATTTATATGATAGAAAATGTGTTGAGGTTGGAAAAGGTACATATGGAACATTGAATATTCAACAATTTCAACACAATAATGGGATGTTAAGGATTGGTTCATATTGTTCTATAGCTCCAGAAGTAAAATTTTTATTAGATGGAGAACATTATTATAAAGGAATTACGACATATCCGTTTAAAAAAAGGTTTTTTAATGAAAATGAAACTTTTTCAAAAGGAAAGATTAATGTTGATGATGATGTATGGATTGGATATGGTTCGACAATACTGTCAGGAGTTCATATTGGACAAGGAGCGATTGTTGGAGCAAAATCTCTAGTAACAAAAGATGTGGAACCGTATTCTATTGTTGGTGGGGTTCCGGCAAAATTAATTAAATATCGATTTGATAAGGAAAAAATTCAAATTTTATTAGATAAATTAGATTTTAAAAAGATACAAATTTCAAATTTAAAAAAAGAAATATTGGATGTAAATATAGATGAAATAACATGTGAAGAATTAAAAAAAATAATAGGACAAATAGAAGGAGAGTAAGAGATGAATAGAATTTATGTTGTAACACATAAAAAAGTAAAAAAGAGATTACCAAAATTATATAAATATATCCAAGTAGGAAAATCTTTTTCAAATGAAGACTATGGATATTTGAGTGATGATACTGGAGATAATATTGCTTTAAAAAATAAGAATTATTGTGAACTGACAGCCTTATACTGGATTTGGAAAAATGTAATAGATGTTGATGTTGTGGGAATTTGCCATTATAGAAGATTTTTTACTAAAAATTATTATAGTAATTCGGCACTATCATTTATTACAAGTAGAGACATTGATAAAATATTAAAGAAATATGATGTTATAGTACCACAAAAAGAAGATTGGAAAGAATATACAGTTAGAGAATATTATTCAAAATGCAATGGATTTGATAAGGATATTAATACAACTAGAGAGGGAATATTAAAAATATTTCCAGATTATATACAATCATTTGATGTTGTTATGTCATCACATAAAGCCTTTTATTTTAATATGTTCATATTAAAAAAAGAATTGTTTGATAGTTATTGTGAATGGTTATTTGCTATTTTGAATTACGTAGAAGAACATACTGATATTTCAAATTATTCTAAGCAAGAAGCTCGAATTTTTGGTTATATATCTGAAATTTTACTTAATGTTTGGATAGAAAAAAATAAATTAAAATATAAAGAATTAAAGGTTGTTAATGTTGAAACTAGTATTTTTTGGAAATTAAAAAAATTAATAAACAAGTAAAGGAAAAAGTTATGAATAAGAAAAGTATAATGAAAAATTATATATATAATACAGTATATCAATTACTAACATTAATATTACCATTAGTTACAACTCCGTATGTATCAAGAGTATTAGGTGCAGAAAATATTGGAATATATAGTTATACTATATCTATTTCAACTTATTTTATATTATTTGGTTCATTAGGAATTGCATTATATGGTCAAAGACAAATTGCATATGAACAAGGTAAAAAGAAAAAATTAAGCAGAACATTTTGGGAGATTGTATTACTAAGATTTGTAACAATGATAATTTCTATAACAATTTTTTATTTTTTATTTGTAAATGGTAATCAATATCAAATTTATTATAAAATATTATTACTAGAATTGCTTGCAAATTGCTTTGATATTAGCTGGTTCTTTCAAGGTATGGAAGACTTCAAAAGAACAGTAACAAGAAATACAATTATTAAAATTATAAGTGTAATATCCATTTTGGTATTTGTAAAAAAAGAAGAAGATTTACCAGTATATTTTTTAATATATTCATTATCAACATTGATTGGTAATATGTCTTTATGGCTATATTTACCACAATATTTAAAAAAAGTAAAAGTTAAACAGTTAAACCCATTTAGACATTTAAAATCAACAATTTTGTTATTTATTCCACAAATAGCTATACAAGTATATACTGTATTAGATAAAACTATGATAGGAGTAATAATACCTGATAAAACAGAGGTTGGATATTATGAACAAAGTCAAAAAATTATTAAAATGTTATTAACAGTTATTACATCCTTAGGAACAGTTATGTTACCTAGAATTGCAAATTCATTTGCTAATGGCGAAAAAAATAAAATTAAAGAGTATATAACTAAATCGTTTAATATGGTGTTTTTTTTATCATTTCCAATGATATTAGGAATAATTTCTATATCTGATATTTTTGTTCCTATATTTTTTGGACAAGGATATGAAAAAGTAGCGTTGTTAATGAAGATAATAAGTCCTATTTTGTTATTTATAGGATTGAGCAATGTGACGGGAACACAATATTTATTATCTATGAAAAGACAAAAAGAATTTACAATTTCAGTTATTGCTGGGGCTGTAACTAATTTTATAATGAATATGTTGTTAATACAAAAATTGGGGGCAATAGGAGCTTCAATAGGAACAGTTATTGCAGAATTAACTGTTACGTCAATCCAAATTTATTTTCTTAGAAAGGAAATTAACTTTAAAAGTATATTTATAAATTCTATAAATTATTTTATAGCAAGTGTAATTATGTTTATAATATGCTTGATATTAAATAAATTAGTTGATAGTGAAATAATATTATTAATTTTAAAAATAGGAATTGGAGCTTTTTCTTATTTGATAATGCTAATTATATTAAAAGATAGAATGGTTCTTGATTTAATAAATAAATTAATAAATAGATTGAAAGGAAAAAAATATTATGAAATATGATTACTTAATAGTAGGGTCAGGCTTATTTGGTTCGATATTTGCATACGAAGCAAATAAAAAAGGAAAAAAAGTATTAGTAATAGATAAAAGACCAAATGTTGGAGGAAATATCTACACGGAAAACATAGACGGAATAAATGTTCATAAATATGGTGCACATATATTTCATACCAGTAATAAGGAAGTATGGCAATACATAAATCAATTTGCAGAATTTAATAGATATACAAATTCACCAGTGGCAAGATATAAAAATGAATTATATAATATGCCATTTAATATGAATACATTTAATAAATTATGGGGAGTGGTTACTCCAGAAGAAGCTAAACAAAAAATAGAAGAAGAAAAAAAAGAAGCTGGAATAGTATATCCTAAAAATCTAGAGGAACAAGCTATTAGTTTGGTGGGAAAAACAATATATGAAAAATTAGTAAAAGGTTATACAGAAAAGCAATGGGGAAAAAAAGCAACAGAATTACCAAGTTTTATAATAAAAAGATTACCAGTAAGATTTATGTATGATAATAATTATTTTAATGATATATATCAAGGAATACCTATAGGCGGTTATACTCAGATTATTGAAAAAATGTTAGATGGTATAGAAGTAAGATTAAACTGTGATTATTTTGAACATAAAGCTGAATTAGAAAATATAGCATGTAAAATAATATTTACAGGACCAATTGATAAGTATTATAATTATAAGTTTGGAGAATTAGAATACAGGAGTTTAAGATTTGAAACAGAAGAATTAAATGTAGAGAATTATCAAGGAAATGCAGTTGTAAATTATACAGAGTATGAAGTACCATATACAAGAATTATAGAACACAAACATTTTGAATATGGACCAAGCTTGGGAAAATTTGCAGAAGGACAAACCATGAAAAAAACTATAATAACAAGAGAATATCCAGATCAATGGGTACAAGGAAAAGAACCATATTATACAATGAATGATGAAAAAAATACAACATTATATGCAAAGTATAAAGAACTGGCAGACAAAGATGCAAAAGTTATATTTGGAGGAAGATTAGGACAATATAAATATTTTGACATGGATAAAGTTATAATGGAAGCATTAAATTGTGTTAAAAAAGAAATAATAAAATAATTGAAGGGGAATCTAAATATGAAAAATAAATTAGAAATGAACTTGGAACAAATAAAAAAGCACGAAATTGATATATTAGAATATATAGACCAAATTTGTCAAAAAAATGGTATTAAATATAGTTTAATGGATGGTTCACTTCTAGGAGCTGTTAGGCATCAAGGATTTATACCTTGGGATGATGATATTGATATTATGTTATTAAGAGAAGATTATGATAAATTAAAAAAAGTAATATTAAATGATACTACTAATAATAGATATCTATATATGTCAAATGAGTTGTATGAAGATTATTTATATCCTTATGCTAAATTGGTAGATACAGAAACTTCAGCAAAAGAAACAGGAATAAAAGCTCCTAAAAATTATGGAATATTTGTTGACATATTTCCTATTGATAAACTTCCAATAGATAGCAAAGAAAAAAACAAATTTTTAAAGAAAGTTAAAATTTTATATAAATTATATAAGTTTAGAATATTTGACAAACAAATTTCTAATAATAAAATAAAGTTAATTATAAAAAAGCTTATAGCAATTCCTTTAAAATTAGTATCAGTAAAAAAAATAGTTAATAAACTAGAAAAAATATCAGTTAAGTATAATGATGAAAACATAGATAATTATGCAATTATATGTCAATATAATACTGTTAATAAAAAAATTACATATCCTAAAGATTTTTTTAAAAATGTACATTATACAAAATTTGAGAATATACAAGCTCTTATAATAGATAAATATGATGAATACTTAAAAAATATATTTGGAAATTATATGATGTTACCATCAATTGAAAGTAGAAAATCAAATCATAATTGGGATTATATAAAATTTAATAATGAAAGGTAAATTGCATGAGTGATTATATATTTCTGTTTGACTTAGATGCTACAATAACAAAAGAGGAAATTTTACCAGTAATTTCAAAAAAAATTGGTAAATTTAATGAAATAAAAAAAATAACAGAAGCAACAATGAGAGGAGAAATACCGTTTAAAGAAAGCTTTTTAAAAAGAGTAAACATACTAAAAGACATAGATGTTTTAGAAGCTAGTAGTATTGTCGAAAATGTAGAATTAAATAAAGAAATTACAAATTTTATTACTAATAATAGAGAACGTTGTTATATTCTTACTGGAAATTTAGATGTTTGGATAAATAAATTAATGAAAAAAATAAATATGGAAAATCAAGTATATTCATCTAAAGCTCAGGTTATAAACAATAAAATATCTAAAGTGATAAGTGTAGTTGATAAAGAATTTATGGTAAAACAGTTTGTTCAACCAATAGTAGCAATAGGCGATGGAGATAATGATGTGGGAATGGCTAAACATGCAGATATAGCAATTGGGTTTGGTCGGTATTAGACCTATTGCGCCAAAGTTGTTAGAAAATATAGATTATTCTTTTTATGAAGATAAAGAATGTGCAGAGTTTTTAAAAACTCTTTTGTAATAAAAATTTAAAAATAAAAATGTAATAATTAATATAAAAATAGGAGAAGAATAAAATGAAAAAATATCATATTGGATATACATGTGGAGTATATGATTTATTTCATGTAGGCCATTTAAATTTATTTGAAAGATGCAAAGAGATGTGTGATATATTAATTGTAGGAGTTTGCAATGATGAATATGTTAGAAAAATAAAAAATAAAGAACCAGTTATAAATGAAAATGATAGATTAAGAATTGTGAAATCTATAAAACCAGTAGATGAGGCGTATTTAATTGATATAAATACTACTAATGATAAAAATTTGGCTTTAGAAAAATTTGAATTTGATGTATTATTCTCAGGAGATGATTGGAAAGGAACTGAAAGATATAAAAAAACAGAGGAAGATTTCAAAAAAAGAAATGTTGCAATTGAATATTTACCTTATACCAAAAACGTATCAACAACTATGATAAAGGAAAAATTAAAAAATACTAAATAGAGGAGGAAGGTTATGAAAAAAGTATTAACTTTTGGAGTATTTGATTATTTTCATTTAGGACATCTAAGATTATTTGAAAATGCAAAAAAATTAGGAGATTATTTAATTGTTGCAGTTCAGGATGGTGAATTTATTTTAAAATATAAACCAACAGCAAAAATATTTTATACGACAGATCAAAGAATAGAGTTAATTAGTTCATTAAAAATGGTAGATCAAGTGATTACTTATGAAAATGTAGATGAAACAATAAAAAAAGTGGATTTTGATGTTTTTGCTATTGGAGGAGATCAAATGCACGAGGGATTTCAAAGAGCAATAAAATGGTGCGAAGAAAATGGAAAAGAAGTAGTAAAATTACCAAGAACTCCAGGTATATGTTCTTCAAATATAAAAAATGAATTAGAAAAAGGAAAATAAAAGATGAAACGAACTCTATTTAGACTAACAATGTTAATCCTCCTAGGATTAACATTCGCATCCATCTTCAACTTCTCAAGTCAAGATGGACAAACCTCAAGTGGACTAAGCAGAAAAGTAGCAAGAAAAATAATAGACGTATTTCCATATACCAAAAACCTAAGTGAAAAAACAAAAAACAAAATAGTAGAAAGATCACAACCAATAATAAGAAAAGGTGCACACCTTTCTATATATACATTAGTGGGAATACTAATAATGAGCTTCATAAGTACATACAAACTCCACTTAAAATACAAATTTTCAATAAGTATACTAGTAGGACTAATATATGCAATATCAGATGAAATACACCAAAGTTTCATACCAGAAAGGACAGCATCGCCAATAGATGTTGGAATAGATACATTTGGAGTATTTTTAGGAATAATAATAGTGTTAATAATAATATCAGTATATAAAGCATTAACTGAAAAAAAAGAGTATTTATAAGATAAAGATTAAATTAGAACCTGTATACTTATAAGGAGTTAAAATATTATGAAAGGAAAATTAAAATGGATTTAGTAGAAAGTAACAATAAAAATAATAGGATATACTATTTGGATATATTAAGAGTGATGGCTTGCTTAGCTGTAATAATGATTCATACTAGTATGACATATGTTATAAAAGATATAGGTTCTGTTAATTTTTGGTTAGGAAATATTTTTGATAGTTTAGCTAGAATTGGAATACCATTATTTGTTATGATATCGGGAACATTAATGCTTAATGAAAAATACGAATGTAAAAAAACAAAATTAATTGGACATATAAAAAAAATGATTGTTTTTTTTATTTTTTGGTCCGCAATATATTGTATAGTTTTTAATATAATAGGTCAGATTATATCTAAGAACGAAAAAATACAAGTATTTAATGTTATAATTTCTTTTGTTCAGGGTTATTATCATCTGTGGTTTATTTATTTAATAATTGGATTATATCTTATAGTTCCATTATTAAGACTTTGGGTAAAAGAAAAAAATAAAAAATATGTTGAGTATTTTATTACTTTATCAATTATTTTTACATATATTATTCCGCAAATTATTAATATTGGAAGTAATTATAATAATGTATTTGAACAATTGAATGACATTATAGAAAGAAAATTATGCTTAAGATATGTTGGGGGATTTACAACTTACTTTATACTTGGTTGGTACATAAATAATTATGATATAAAAAAACAAAAAAGTGTATATGCATTAGGAATATTAGGATTGATTATATCAATTGTTGGAACATATATACTTTCAACTACTACAGGAAGGACAATACAGATGTATGAAAATTTAAGTTTGAATGTTTTATTACAATCTGTAGCAGTGTTTTTATTTGTAAAAACAAAATTGAAAAATATACAATATAAAGATAATAAATTTATAAAATTGGTTTCAAAAAATAGTTTAGGTATATATGCTATACATGTAATTGTTATTAATATTATGTATAGGATATTGTATAGAATTGGTCTTGATATTGCAATAATAAACATACCAATTGTGTTTATTGTATCTTTTATAATTTCGTTTATTATATCTTTTATATTTAGTAAAATACCAATTTTAAAGAAAATTGTTTAGAAAAAAGGATGTTAAACTAAAAGTTTTATTTATATTGTATTGAATATAAAAATAGACTATGGTAAAATATATAATGTGATTAAAAATAAAAGGAGATAAAAACAATGGAAGAAAATGAAATTGATTTAAAAGAAATCCTATTAGACTTTTGGAACAAAAAACTACAAATAATATTAATAATATCAATATCTATATTAATAGGAATAATGTACACAATAGCATTTGTAAAACCAGTTTATACATCATCAACAACACTATTACTAGCAACATCAGGAAGTACATCAAACCAATCAAATACAATAACAACAACAGACTTAACATTAAACTCAAAATTAGTATCAACATATAGTGCATTAGCACAAAGTAAAAGTGTTTTAAGCAAAGTTATTTCAAATTTAGGAATAAAAATGAGTGAGGATGAACTGAAAAATAATGTATCAGTAACTCAAAAAACAAATACAGAAATAATAGTATTATCAGTAACAAATTCAGATCCAACACTTGCTGCAAAATTAACAAATGAAACAGCAAAAGTATTTATGGAAAAAGTCACAGAAATATATAAAATAAATAACGTACAAGTTGTAGACCAAGCAGAAGTAAGCACTACACCATCAAATGTTAATCATACAAAAGATGTAATAATGTTTGCAGCAATTGGAATTGTTGTTTCAATTATATATGTAATAGGAGCAAATATGCTAGATACAACAGTAAAAACAGCAGAAGATGTAGAAAAACAATTCAAAGTTCCAGTTCTTGCATCAATACCAATGTATAACTTCAATATGGAAAAAGGAGGTAAGAAAAGATAATGAAAACAAGAAAAGAATTAATAGCACAAAGAGATCCGAAATCTCCAATATCAGAAGTATTTAGAACACTAAGAACAAATATACAATTTATGGATACAAGCAAGAAAATGAAAACATTATTATTAACATCAACTTTTCCAGGAGAAGGAAAAAGTTGGGTATCTTCAAATTTAGCAGTTACATTTGCACAAGCAGGAAAAAAGGTTATATTAATAGATGCTGACATGAGAAAAGGTAGACAATATACAATATTTGGAGTATCACCACGTCCAGGACTTTCAAACTATTTATCAGAAATAGATATAGAAAGACCAGAAGAAACAGATATTTCTATGTATTTACAAAAAACTGAAGTAGAAAATTTATTGTTAATGCCAGCAGGAAATGTACCACCAAATCCATCAGAATTATTAGTTTCACCACAAATGACAAAATTATTAGAAGATTTAAAACAAGTGTGTGACTTAATAGTAATAGATGGTACACCATGTGAATTAGTTACAGATTCTGTTATCTTATCAAGAGTAGCAGATGCAACAGTAATTGTAACAGCACATAAAGAAACTAAAAAAGACAATTTAGAAAGAGTAATAAAAAATATACAAAACGTAGGTGGAAAATTAGTGGGAGTTGTTATAAACAAAATGCCTGTTTCTGCTAAAAAGTATAATGAAAAATATTATTATCATAGTACATCTACACACAACACTAATAATTTTAACACAAAAAATATTGCTAATGAATTAAAAAAGGAAACACAAAATATTACAAAAATAAATACTCAAAAATCAAAAATAGACATAGAAAAAGAAAGTGATTTGGGAAGACCACTTATATTCAATAATGAAGATAGAAAATCAACACTAGATAAAACAAATGATATATTAAATCAAATTAATTCATATTTAGATAAGGAAAAAGATGATTTAAACAAATAGAAAAAGAGGAGAACAACAATGATAGACTTTCATACACACATACTTCCAAACATAGATGATGGTTCAAGAAGTATAGATGAAACATTTAATTTGATAAAAGAAGCAAAAGAAGCAGGATTTGAAGGAATAGTTTTAACTTCACATTATATAGAAAAATATTATGAAACAAACGTACCAGAAAGAGATGTTTGGGTAAATGCAATAAGCGAAAATCTAAGAAACAAAGGAATGGACATAGATGTATATTTAGGAAATGAAATATATATGTCAGAAAATATAATGCAATTATTAATAGATGGAAAAGCATCAACTATAAATAATAGTTGTTATGTTTTATTTGAAATGCCATTAAATGTAGAACCAATGAACTTATATGATGTAATATATTCTTTACAAGAGCATAAATTAATACCAATACTTGCACATCCAGAGAGATATACATTTGTTCAAAAAGAACCAGAACTTATAACAGATTTAATTGAAAAAGGTGTATTAATGCAAGCAAATTATGCAAGTATATTAGGCTATTATGGAGAAAAAGCACAATATATTGTAAGAAAATTCTTTGAGCATAATATGATTCATTTTCTAGGAAGTGATGTTCATAGACAAAATACAATTTATAAAATGATTCCACAAGCAATGGAAAAAATAGAAGAAATTGTAGGAGCAAATAAATTAGAAGAATTAACAACAATTAATCCTAAATTAGCAGTAAATAATAAAAGAATAGAAATAGAAGAACCAGAAGAGCTTACTCTAACATGGAAAGAAAAATTAATGATGTTCATAAAGAGATAGGAAGGAAGTTTTAGTATGAGAAAATATTTTGGAACAGACGGTATAAGAAGAATAGCGAACACAGAACTTACACCAGAATTAGTATATAAAGTAGCAAAAGCAGGTGCATATGTTTTATCTAAACATACAGACCATGCACCAACAATTTTAATAGGAAGAGATACAAGAATATCAGGAACATTAATTGAAAGTGCAATGGTTGCAGGATTTTTAAGTTATGGTGCAAATGTTAAATTATTAGGAGTTATACCAACTCCAGCAGTTGCATACTTAACAAGAAAATTAAATGCTGATGCAAGTGTTGTTATATCTGCATCACACAATACATATGAATTTAATGGAATAAAATATTTTAGTAATAAAGGAATGAAAATTCCAGATAGCCTAGAAGAAGAAATAGAAGAAGTAATGGATTCAGGAAAAATAAATGAATTAACAGCAATAAGCAGTAAAATTGGTGTATCTGAATACAGAATGGATTTATTAGATGAATATGTATATTTCTTTAGAAAAAACTTTGATGACAATATAGAAAAAATAAACAGAGATGATTTTATAGTCGGAATAGACACAGCCAATGGAGCTACATCTGTAGTTGCAGAAAAAGTATTTAAAGCCTTAGGAATTAAATACAAAATAATAAATAATCATCCAGATGGAATAAATATAAACCATAATTGTGGTTCAACACATTTAGATGGACTAAAAAAATATGTTGTAGAAAATAAACTAAGCTTAGGTGTTGCATATGATGGAGATGGAGATAGATGTTTAGCTGTAGATGAAAATGGAAACGAAATTGATGGAGATAAAATAATGGCTATCATTTCAAATTATCTAAGAAACAAAGGCAAACTAGCAAAAGACACATTAGTTGCAACAGTTATGAGTAACTTAGGACTACACAAATATGCTAGAGACAACGGCTTAGAACTTGCACAAACACAAGTTGGAGACAGATATGTTCTAGAAGAAATGTTAAAAGAAGGATACAACCTAGGTGGAGAACAATCAGGTCATGTTATATTACTAGACTACAACCCAACAGGAGATGGAATATTAACATCATTAATGTTAATCCAAGCAATATTAGAAGCAAACAAAACAGCATCACAAATGGCTGAAATTATCAAATTATATCCTCAAGTATTAGTAAATGCAAAAGTAAATGCAGACAAAAAATACGATTACAACAAAGATACAGAAATACAAGAAGCTATTGAAAAACTAGAAAAAGAATTTGCTGGAAATGGTAGAGTTTTAATCAGACCTTCTGGAACAGAACCTTTAGTAAGGGTTATGATAGAAGGAGAAGACCAAGAATATATTACTAAAAAGGCAAAAGAGATAGCAGATTTAATTGAGAAAAAATTGAAATAAATTTAAAATAATCTATTGACAAATTTAAATCAATAGTATATCATAAAAATACATTAAGGTATATTTATTTAAAAACAGATGAGTTCCCAAAATATTTGGGAACTTTATTTTTGTATAAACCACCACTATTTAACACAAGCCCTAACAATAATTCTATTATTATTAACATTATTACAAGTTATAAGAGTAAGAAACATCCCATTTTTATCATAATCATAAATAGGAGAAAAATCACTATTATTCACTTCATAAACCTTTTCAACAAAATAATGAAAAGAATTTTGCAAATTATCATATAAAACAATCTCATCATTGACCTTTAGCAAATTAACATTACTAAAAAATTTATCATTATTATAATTATGTCCCAAAATGCAGATATTACCAACCTTACCAGGCTCTGGGCCAAAAAATCTGCAAGGAGAAAGTTTTAAATTTTCATCACTATAATAAGCAAAAAAAGGGTAATACACATTTATAGCTTTAATTTTGATAATTCCCAAAATAGGATTATCATTACTATTGGCGTTAAGAATACTAAAAAAATCACTAGAATATAAACTATTAGAACTTTCAGAATTAGCATATAATCTAGTTAAATTATAATTAGACAAAAGGCTATCAGAATAAAGTTCACTTTTTTGCAAATTTTGCCAATAAAAAAACAAATAAACCATTAGTGACAAAAAAACAAAAATAGAAATATAAAATTGAACTTTTAAAAAAGATTTTTTCTTTCCGCTATTATTAGAATTTTTAAGTTTTGTTTGCAATATCTGATTCATACAAAATCCTCTTTCTACTATTTTATTTAGTATATGCAAAATACTAGAAATAAAACGTTCCAAAGTAATTAATTTTTCTGATTGGGGCTTTGGAGTATTATTAGAATTATTGTTTTTGAATGCGATTGGAATGATTTTAGAAATTCTTAATTAATTTTTTGGGGAATGTTCACGTCGAGCGACTAGCGAGGACTAAGTGAAAGGGTCCCAAAAAATCAATTTAGAATTTCTTAAATCATGTATTGAGCCGAAAAAAACAATAATTCTAATAATACTCCAAAGCCCCAATCAGAAAAATTAATTATTTTGGAACAGCAAAAATGAAAAAATTTCCTCAAACCACTTGAAATCACAAAAAAATGTGATATAATAATAAACATAAAAAATAAAAAAAGACAAAAGTAAGGACAACAAAAATTATAAAATATCTTAAAGAGAGCCAAAGAAAGCTGAGAATTTGGTAAGTAAAAATAATTTTTTATCACCTTAACTGTTTTTAGACTGAAAGCTCAAAAGCAAATAAGTCTAAACGTAAATCTGCGTTAAAGAAAAATGAGAAGTTATCTAAAAATAAAAGATAAATAATTAAGGTGGTACCGTGAGATATATAGCCTCGCCCTTATGCTGAAAAAAGCATGATGGCGAGGTTTTTGATTTTTCTACCATCGAAGGAGGAGAAAATTTTATGTACAAAAAAGTTGAATTAAAAAATGGCTTTGTTGGAATGGAAAACGAAGTTGCTGATTACTGGAAGAAAAACGACATAATCAAGAAAAATTTTGATATGAATAAAGGTCAAAGATATTTTACATTTTATGATGGACCTCCAACAGCAAATGGAAAACCACATGTTGGACATATCGAAACAAGAGTTATGAAAGACATAATTCCTAGATACAAAGTAATGAAAGGCTACCATGTTGATAGAAAAGCTGGTTGGGACACACATGGACTTCCTGTTGAACTTGAAATAGAAAAGAAACTTGGTATTTCAGGAAAACAACAAATCGAAGAATATGGTGTAGAAAAATTCGTAAAAGAATGTAAAGAAAGTGTTTTCACATATGTTCATATGTGGGAAGAAATGACAAACAAAGTTGGTTATTGGGTAGATATGGAACATCCATATGTAACATACCACAATGACTATATTGAATCTGTTTGGTGGGCTTTAAGTCAATTATGGAAAAAAGGACTTTTATATGAAGGTCACAAAGTAATGCCATATTGCCCAAGATGTGGAACAGCTTTATCTTCACACGAAGTTGCACAAGGTTATAAAGATGTTAAAGACTTAACTTGTATTGCAAAATTCAAAGTTGTAGGAAAAGATAACACATACATCTTAGCATGGACAACAACTCCATGGACATTACCTTCAAACTTAGCATTATGTGTAAACAAATCATATACTTATGCAGAAGTTAAAGCAAATATTGGAACAGATGATGAACCAGTATACGAAAACTACATTTTAGCAAAAGATTTAATAGAATCAGTATTAAAAGAAACACCATATGAAATCGTAAAAGAATTCAAAGGTGAAGAATTATTAGGAACAAAATATGAACAATTAATGCCATTCGCAAAAGTTGATGGAAAAGCTTTTGAAGTAATTCATGGAGATTACGTAACATTAACAGATGGTACAGGAATAGTTCATATTGCACCAGCATATGGTGAAGATGATAGCTTAGTTTCTAAACAAAATGGTATAGCATTTGTAAACTTAGTTGACAAAACAGGAAAATTCGTATCAGAAGTAGAACCATGGGCGGGTAGATTTGTTAGAGATTGTAACGAAGATATTTGTAAATGGTTACAAGATGAAAATAAACTATTCAGCAAAGAAAAACATATGCACTCATACCCACACTGTTGGAGATGTGACACACCATTACTTTATTACCCAAAAGAAAGTTGGTTTGTTGCAATGAGCAAACTAAGAGATGAATTAGTTGAAAACAATAATAAAGTAAATTGGTATCCAGACACAATTAGAACAGGAAGATTTGGAAAATTTCTAGAAAACGTAATAGATTGGGGAATTTCAAGAGACAGATATTGGGGAACACCACTTCCAATTTGGACTTGTGAAGATGAAAATTGTGGACACCAAGAATGTATTGGAAGCATTGCAGAATTAAAAGAAAAAGCAATAGACTGTCCAGAAGATATCGAATTACACAAACCATATATCGATAATGTACATTTAAAATGTCCAAAATGTGGTAAAAGAATGACAAGAGCAAAAGAAGTTATAGACTGCTGGTTTGACTCTGGTTCAATGCCATTTGCACAATTACATTACCCATTTGAAAACCAAGACTTATTTGAGAAAAACTTCCCAGCACAATTCATATCAGAAGCAATAGATCAAACAAGAGGATGGTTCTACACATTAACAGCCTTAGGAACAGCATTATTTGGAAGAACACCATTTGAAAACTGTATAGTATTAGGACACGTACTAGACTCAAAAGGACAAAAAATGTCAAAATCAAAAGGTAATGGAGTAGATCCAATGGTATTATTAAACGAAGTTGGAGCAGATGCTACAAGATGGCATTTCTACACATGTAGTGCACCATGGTTACCAACAAGATTAGGACTAGAAAATGTACAAGAAACACAAAGAGGATTTTTAAGCACATTATGGAATGTATACTCATTCTATGTTCTATATGCAGAAATAGACCAATTCAATCCATTAGAATATAAAGATTATAAAGTAACAAACATAATGGACAAATGGATTATCTCTAAATTAAATACATTAGTAAAAGAAGTAGATGAAAAATTAGACAAATATGATATAACATCAGCAGCACTTCAAATTGAAAGTTTTACAGATGAACTTTCAAACTGGTATGTACGTAGAAACAGAGAAAGATTCTGGAGTCAAGAATTAACAGATGAAAAGATAGGAGCATATGTAACATTATACAAAGTATTAGTAACATTAAGCAAAATATCAGCACCATTTGTACCATTCATGACAGAAGAAATCTACCAAAACTTAGTAGCTGGATTAGACAAAACAGCACCAGAAAGTATACACTTATGCTCATGGCCAGAATATGATGCAACAGCAGTAGATACAAAACTAGAACAAGAAATGGACTTAGCATACACAATAGTAAAACTAGGAAGAAGTGCAAGAAATTCAGTAAATATCAAAAACAGACAACCATTATCAGAAATGTTAATATCTGTAGATACTTTACCAGAATATTATTCAGACATTGTAAAAGAAGAATTAAATGTTAAAAAAGTTGAACTAGGAGCAGAAATGTCAGACTATGTAAACTTTGAAATTAAACCAAATTTACCAGTATTAGGAAAAGAATACGGAAAATTAATCCCAAGAATAAAAGAAGAAATAGCAAAGAAAAATCAAATGGACTTAGCAAACACAGTAAAAAACGGTGGAGTTGAATACATTGAAATAGATGATACACAAATTGGTTTAAATTCAGAAAACTTATTAATAACAATGAATGGAAAAGATGGATTTGCATTTGCTGGTGAAGGTGAAATAGGTGTTGTATTAGACACACATATCACACCAGAATTAAAAGAAGAAGGTTATGTAAGAGAAGTATTATCAAAAGTTCAAAATATGAGAAAAGACAAAGGTTTTGAAGTATTAGATAAAATAAATCTTTATGTATCTGGAAATGAAATGTTAGAAAATGTTATAAAACAAAATGCTGAGTTAATTAAACATGATACTTTAGCAGTAGAAATCGTTTATGATGCAGATAGAGCAGATTATACAGATACAAATATCAATGGTGAAAATTTAAATATTGATGTTGAAGTTGTAAAATAATAATTAAATAACATTCTTAAGCACAGTTTCTTTAATTAGAAGCTGTGTTTTTTATTTGTTTCAATTTAAATTTTACAAATTTCTAGACAATTTCACAAAAATATTGTAAACTATATAAAGAAAAAAGAAAGGAGAAAACAAATGGCAATATTCACAATAGCAGACTTACACTTATCATTCAACACCAACAAACCAATGAACATATTTGGTACAAATTGGGAAAATTACGAAGAAAAAATAAAAAAAGACTGGCAAGAAAAAGTCACAGAAAAAGACTTAGTAGTATTACCAGGAGATTTCTCATGGGCAATGTATTTAGATGAAACAGAAAAAGACTTTGCATACATAAACTCACTACCAGGAAAAAAGATATTATTAAAAGGAAACCATGACTATTGGTGGTCAACAGTAACAAGTATGAGAAAATACATTAAAGAAAAGAACTTTGAAAATATAGATTTTTTAATAAACAACAGCTATGAATTTGAAAACAAAATAATAGTAGGAACAAGAGGATGGGCTTTAACAGAAGATGCAGAAGATAAAAGATTAACACAAAGAGAAGTAGCAAGATTAGAACTATCAATAAAAAGTGGAATCGAACAATATGGAACAGAAAAAGAGATAATAGCATTTATGCACTATCCACCAATAACAAAAAACAATTTAAACACAGAATATATAAAAATATTAAAAAAATATAACATAAAAAGATGTTTTTACGGACATTTACACGCATCAGCAATTCAAGATGCAATAGAAGGAAATATTGATGGAATTGAATTTAAATTAGTAAGTGCAGATGGCTTAGATTTTAAAATACTAAAAATTTAAAAGATGCACCAAACTTTAAAGGAGCAAAAGATGATTAATTTAAATAAAGATGTAAAATATATAAAAGGTGTAGGTCCTAACAGGGTAAAACTCTTAAATAAATTAGGAATTTTTACATTAGGAGATTTAATTACATATTTTCCAAGAGATTATGAAGACAGAAGCAAACCAAAAGAATTGTATGAATGTTTTGATGGAGAAGAAGCAACAATTGAAGTTATTGCAGTATCTAGACTAACAGATACTAGAATTAGAAATGGAAAAACTATGCAAAAATTGCAAGTAAGAGATGAAACAGCTACAGCAACAATAACATGGTTTAATCAATCATATTTAAAAAATAAATTTGAAATACGGTAAAAAATATCGTTTCTTTGGAAAAATAAGTAATAAATATGGAAAAATAGACTTAACTTCACCAGTGTTTGATGAAATAGAAAAGAAAAACAATACAGGAAAAATAATTCCACTATATCCATTAACATTTAGTTTATCTCAAAATACAATAAGAAAAATAATAGAAAATGGTTTAAAAGATGTAGAAGAAGATGGTGGGTTAAAAGAAACTTTACCACAATACATATTAAATGAATATAAATTAGAAGAGATAAATAAAGCAATAGAAACAGTACATTTTCCAAAAGAATTTGCAGATTTTGAAATAGCTAGAAAAAGATTTGTATTTGAAGAATTACTATCAACACAATTAGCTTTATTGCAATTGAAAAATAGCAATTTAAAAGACCATAAAGGAATTAGCTTTAGTAAAGATGCACATATGTCTGATGTAATAAATTCTTTACCATTTAACCTAACAAAAGCTCAATTACGAGTATTAGAAGAAATAGATAAAAATATGGAGCAAGACAAATCAATGAATAGATTATTGCAAGGTGATGTTGGTTCTGGAAAAACAGTAGTAGCAATGATTTCTGCATATAAAGCAGTTAAATCAGGCTATCAAGTAGCTGTACTTGCACCAACTGCAATACTTGCAACACAGCATTTAGAAAATTTTCAAAAAATATTAAAAAAATTTGATATAAGATGTGAATTATTAATTTCTGGAATAACAAAAAAGAAAAAAACAGAAATATTAGAAAAATTACAAAATGGAGAAATAGACATATTAATTGGAACACATGCAATGCTTGAAGAAAATGTGACTTTTAAAAATTTAGGACTAGTTGTTACAGATGAGCAACATCGTTTTGGGGTAAAACAAAGAACAACTATGGCACAAAAAGGAGAAAATCCAGATGTTTTAGTAATGTCTGCAACACCAATACCAAGAACCTTAGCACTTATATTATATGGAGATTTGGATATTTCTGTAATAGATGAATTACCACCAAATAGAAAGAAAATAGAAACTTTTGCAGTAACAAAAGCCTTAGAAGATAGAGTGAATAACTTTGTAAGAAAACAAGTAGATGAAGGAAGACAAGCATATATAGTATGTCCATTAGTAGAAGAAAGTGAAGAAAATGATTTACAATCTGTAATAAGTTTATATGAAAAATGCAAAACAGAAGTATTTCCAAATTATAGAATAGAGTACATTCACGGAAAAATGAAACAAAAAGAAAAAGATGATATAATGGAAAGATTTAAAAATGGAGAAATAGACATACTAATATCAACAACAGTAATTGAGGTTGGAGTTGATGTGCCAAATTCAAGTATAATGGTAATAGAAGATGCGCAAAGATTTGGACTAGCTCAATTACATCAATTAAGAGGAAGAGTTGGACGTGGAGAATATCAATCTTATTGTATTTTAAAATATGAAGGAAAAGGCAAAAATACAAGAGAGAGAATGAAGATTATGACTCAGACAAATGATGGTTTTGTAATTTCACAAAAAGACCTAGAATTAAGAGGTTCAGGAGATTTCTTTGGAACAAATCAACATGGTATACCAGATTTTAAAATTGCAAACTTGTTTACAGATATAGATATCTTAAAATTGGCACAAGAAGCGGCAATCAAGATTGTAAATGATGATGAGAAACTAGAAAAGCCAGAAAATGATTTACTAAAAGAATTAGTAAAAGACAAATTTACAGACAGAATAGAAATATAGAAAGGAGCAATGAAATATTATGGTAATATTTGGAATAGATATAAGAGTATATTTTTTACTATTCATGCTATATTCATTTATAGGATGGTGTATGGAAGTAACAGGAAAATTAATTCAATATAAAAGATTTATAAATAGAGGATTTTTAGTAGGACCATATTGCCCAATATATGGAACAGGAGCAATATTAATAACATTTTTATTAAATAGATATACAAACGATCCATTTGTATTATTTATTATGGCAATATTAGTATGTGGAACACTTGAATATTTAACAAGTTATTTTATGGAAAAAATTTATCATGCAAGATGGTGGGACTATAGCCAAAGAAAATTTAATATAAACGGAAGAGTATGTTTAAATACAATAATACCATTTGGTTTATTAGGATTATTCATAATGTATGTATCAAATCCATTTTTAATAAAAAATATAGAAAGTTTACCAGAAGTATGGTTAAATGGACTATTTTGGACTATTTTAGTAATATACTTAATAGATAATATAATATCAGGAAAAGTTATAACATCATTAAGTTCAACAACAAAGAAAGTAGGAAAAGAATTAGACAATACAGAAGAAATAACAAAGAAAGTAAAAGAAATATTAATGAACAAATCTATACTACATAGAAGATTCTTAAATGCATACCCTAGAATACAAGCTGTAAAAGTAAAAATAAAAGAGAAAAGAGAAAAAATAAAAGAACAAGTAAGAGCTAGCCAAGAAGAAATAAAAGAAAATGTTCAAAAGCAAAGAGAAAATTTAAAACAAAAAATTGATGAAAAAATAGAAGAACATAAAGAGAATAATAAATAAAAGGAAGTATTATGAAAGAGAAAATAACAAAAATTTTTAAAGAAGTAATGTCAAATATGGAAAAAGACCATATAAGTGAATATTCTGCTCAATGTTCATATTACACAATATTATCATTTATACCATTTGTTATATTACTAATAACTTTAATACAATATACAAATATTGAGCAACAAACCTTATTTCATGCAATATCAAAAATAATACCAGCAACTATGAGTGGTTTTGTTCTAGATATCGTAAGAGAAGTATATTCAAAATCTATAGGAACAATTTCAATATCAATTATATTTGTATTATGGTCTGCTGGAAAAGGCTTATATGCCTTAATGAAGGGATTATACGAAGTGTTTAAAATAGATGGTAAAAAGAAAAAATCTGTTATTTATTTAAAATTGATGTCACTATTGCAAACAATTATATTTATAGTTATAATTGTACTCGGACTAACTTTCTTAGTATTTGGAGATAGTTTAATATCAATAGTAAAAAAATATTTTGGTGGATTTGAAAACTACACACTTTTATCAAGTGTAGTAACAGAACTTACATTTATTTTTGCAACATTTATAATATTCTTATTTTTATACAAATTTATGCCTAAAAACAAAATGACTTTTAAAAGTCAAATTCCAGGGGCAATATTTGGAGCAATATCACTTAATGTAGTTTCTTTTGTATTTGCAAAATACTTAGATATATTTAAAGGATTTTCAATAACTTATGGAAGTTTAACAACATTAATGCTTATAATGATGTGGACTTATTCTTGTTTTTACACATTATTTTTAGGAGCAGAAATAAATAAATCAATACAAATTAATAAAACAAAGAAGGAATAAAAATGCAAGATTTAGATACAATGACAAATGTAATATTAAATAATGAATACAAATTGCATGAAGAAGAACAAAAGACAAATTTCGAATCAGGCAATAATGGAAATAATAATCAAAATAACAATAGTAATAAAACGAAGAAAAGAAGAAAAAAGAAAAAGACATTAAAACAAAAATTATTATTAGTCCTAAAAATAATAATTGGATTAATAATACTTTTTGTACTATTCATATTTTTATTTTTTAAAACTTCATTATTCCAAAAATATAAAGAATTATGGGTAGAAACTGCAATGTCAACAATGAACCATCAATATTTAGCAACTTGGTTTTTATCTGATGAAGAAATTCAAGAAATATTATCTAACCTAGAAGTACAAAATAATGAAGATTCAAATTCAAATGAGATAAATATAGACTATGCAAAAGAACAAAAAGAAGAAGAAAATATCACTGTTGAAAAAATAAAGGGAACTAATTATGTTGGTTATGTAATGATAGTAAAAAATCCAACAAAAGTAAAATATGTAGATGCTAGAAAATCATCAAGAGGAACAAAATTAAGTCAAATAGTAAAAGAAAATAATGCTATCGCAGGAATAAATGCAGGAGGTTTTGCTGATGATGGAGGCGTTGGCGCAGGAAATCTTTTGTGTGATGCAACAATAATAAATAAAAAATTATTATATGGAAATAAAAACAGTAGATATAGTTTTATAGGGTTAAGTAATGAAGGAAAATTGGTACTTGGAAAATATACATATCAAGAAGCTCTAAATGCTGGAATACAATCAGCAGTTGAATTTGGACCTTTTATAATAGTAAATGGAAAAAATCAAATAAAAAATTCAAACTCAGGTGGAATTCATCCAAGAATGGCAATTGGTCAAAGAAAAGACGGAACATTTATATTTGTAGTTATTGATGGAAGACAACCAGGTTATAGTATAGGAACAAATCTATTAGAATTACAAAACATATTTAATAGATATGATGCTTACAATGCGGCTAATTTAGATGGAGGTTCTTCAGCAACAATGTATTATAATGGAAAAGTAGTAAATAAAACTTCAACTCCAATAGGAGAAAGATATTTACCAAATGCAATTATAGTTGAAAAGTAGTTCAAAAAAGAACTACTTTTTATAATTTTATTAAAGACACAGTAATATTTGAAGCAGTGGCTTCAGTTTTTATCATAATATCAAAACCAGTATCATTTTTAAATTTTAAATCATAACCACCATAAGCGACTGCAGCATCTTTGCCTTTAGAAATATAAGGAACTTTATTACTATGTTCATGTCTTTCTATAACAGTCATATTAGGAGTTTTAAGAACAGCATTATACAAAGTTGTACTAACTTGGCAATTACCGCCACCTAATCCTTTTTTCTTATGACCTTCTTTATCAAAAATATCAGCTTCTTGGTAACCTTTTTCACTTGTTGCAGGCCCTATTGTATCACAAAAAGAAAAAGTTGTGCCATTTCTAACTATAGAATTATTCAAAGTATTACAAGTTATTTTTATATTATTTTGCCTAGCACTATCTTTATTATAAATTTTAGTTGTAAAAGTTGCTACAATTTCTTCTCGAGCAGGAGCTGGAGTAGTTTGAGTTTTATTTTCAACTTGATTTTCAGTTTTGTTTTCTATTTGTACTGTTACATTATTTTTGGAAGAATTATAATCTGAATTTGAATTATTAACAGAAGAATTTTGTGAAGCTCTATCAGCTTGATATCTAGAATTATTGTCTTTTCCTTTATTATTATAGAAATATACTATTCCGCAAATAACAATTACAATTAAAATTAAAATACCAAAAATCCATAATTTATTTTTCACATTAATCACCAATTATAGTTTAACCTAAAAAAGAGTATATATACATAAAATGAAGCATATAATATATAAAAAAGAAAGGAATTACAAATGAAAAATCCAGATGAAATTTTAAGATATTTTCCAAATTCTTTATATGAAAACTTATCAAATATATTTAAACAAAATCCAATAATTTGGGACAGGTTGCAAGAAATAAGAATACGTGTTGGAAGACAAATTATATTAAAATTGAGAGACCAAGATATATTGCTAGAATATGTAGTATCACAATCAGAAATATTACAAATGTTAGAAAGACTTTGCGAAAATTCTATATATGCATACAAAAATCAAATATGTGAGGGTTTTATAACAGTAAAAGGTGGACATAGAGTTGGAATAGCTGGTTCATGTGTAATAGAAAATGGAAAAATCATAAATGTAAAATACATATCAAGCTTAAATTTTAGAATAGCAAGAGAAATAATAAATTGCAGTACAAATATTTTAAGAGAAGTAATAGATAAAGAAAATGAGACAATATTTAACACAATAATAGTAGCACCACCAGGAAAAGGAAAAACAACAATATTAAGAGATTTAATAAGGATTTTGAGTAATGGAATAAAAGAAATAAATTTTAGAGGTATGAATATGCGGTGTTGTTGATGAAAGAGGAGAGATAGCCGCTTGTTATAAAGGAATTCCTCAAAATGATATTGGAGTTAGAACTGATGTTATAGAAAATGTAAGTAAAGATAAGGGAATACATATGCTCATAAGGTCAATGGCACCACAAGTAATTGCCTGTGATGAAATAGGAAGTAAAGAAGATATATTAGCAATAAAATATGCTTTAAATTCTGGGGTAAAAGGATTATTTACAATGCATGGTAAAAATATTGAAGATGTTAAAAATAATAAAGATGTTTATGAACTTATAGAAAAGAAAAATGTCGAAAAGGTGATTTTTTGTTGACAATTTAATCAAAAAAAAGTATAATAATAATGTATTATTTAAAAAGGAGAAAAAATCATGCTAAAAAAATACTGGAAAAAAATTGGAATGTTAATATTAATAATAGCCTGTGTATTTAATGTAATGAACAAATTAGTACATAAATTATCATTAAACAAAGAAATGTTACAATCAGCACAGTATATATTTAGTCAAGAGAACAAAGAAAAATCAAAATAATACTTGAAATAATTTTAAAAATATGTTATTATAAAAAACAGTCATGTTATTAAAAGCGAAAAAGAGGTGAAAATAAATGAAAGAAGGAATACATCCAACATATAACCAAACAACAATCACATGTGCATGTGGTAACGTTTTAGAAGTTGGTTCAACAAAAACAGATATAAAGGTTGATGTTTGTTCAAAATGTCATCCATATTGGACAGGAAATTTAAGACAAGAAACAGCTGGTGGTAGAGCAGATAAATTTAAAAAGAAATATGGTCTTGCATAAGAATGAGGTAGCAAAAAGCTACTTTATTTTTTTGCCTTTTTTATATTTTCCTTCAAGCTGTTATGTCAAAAAAGGGCGTCCAAGTTGACAGCATAAAATTTCTCTTTAAACTTGCAAAATACGACAAAATGTAATAAAATAGTAGCATAAAAAATAGGAGGAACTCACGTGGAAAAAATAAAAGAGATAGAAGAAATTAACTTACAAAAAGAATATATAGAGAAAGTAAAAAAAATAAACGAAAATAAAAATTTGAAATATAGTATACTAACAATGGGATGTCAATTAAATGAAAACGATTCAGAAAAATTGTGCGGTATGTTAGAAGAAATGGGTTATACCAAAACAGAAAATCAAAAAGAAGCGGATTTAGCATTATTTAACACATGTTGTGTAAGAGAAAATGCGGAAGACAAGTTATTTGGTAAACTTGGAGAATTGAAAAAAATAAAAGAAGAACGTGGAACTATAATAGCAATTGGTGGTTGCATGATGCAAGAAAAACATATAACAGATAAAATAAAAGAAAGTTACCCATATACTGACATAATCTTTGGAACGCATACATTACATAAGTTTCCACAAGATTTATATGAAGTTATAGAAAACAAAACAAAACTAGAAGACATATTAGACATAGATGGAAAAGTATATGAAGGCTTACCAATAAAAAGAGATAGTAGCATAAAAGCATCTGTAACAATTATGAATGGATGTAATAACTTCTGTAGTTATTGTATAGTACCATATGTACGTGGTAGAGAAAGAAGTAGACAGCCAAGAGCAATAATAGAAGAAGTAAGAGAACTTGCAAAACAAGGTTATAAAGAAATAACTTTATTAGGACAAAACGTAAATTCATATTTAAGAGTAGAACGTGAAAAAGGAATAGAATTTGAAGAGTATGAAGGTGTAAATTCTTTTGCAACACTATTAAGAGCAGTAAATAAAATAGATGGTATAGAAAGAATAAGATTTGTATCACCTCACCCAAAGGATTTTACTGATGATGTAATAAAAGCAATAGCAGACTGTGAAAAGGTGTGTAAATTAGTACATTTGCCATTACAATCTGGAAATACAAAAGTCCTAAAAGAAATGAACAGAAAATATACAAAAGAACAATATTTAAATTTAGTAGAAAAAATGAAAGCAGGAATACATGGTTTAACACTATCAACAGATATAATAGTTGGTTTCTCAGGAGAAACAGACAAAGAATTTGAAGATACATTAGATGTTGTAGAAAAAGTAAAATTTGAACAAGTATATATGTTTATTTATTCAAGAAGAGTTGGAACACCAGGAAATAGAATGGAAAACCAAGTACCAGAAGAACAAAAGCATATAAGATTTGATAAATTAAAAGCTTTAGTTGAAAGTCAAATAGCTGAAAATAATCAAAAGTATGTTGGAACAATACAAAAAGTTTTAGTTGAAGGAACAAGTAAAAACAATGATGATATGCTTACAGGTAGAACTGATAGTAATAAAGTTGTTATTTTTGAAGGTGATAAGAGTTTGATTGGAAAAATGGCTGAAATTAAAATTGTTTCTGAACATATGTGGTATTTAAAAGGAGAAATTTTATAATGCTGTCAACGTGGACACCCTTTTTTGACTGACAGCGCTTGAAGGAGGAAATAAAAATGGCAGAATTTTCACCAATGATGCAAAGATATCTTGAAACAAAAGAACAATACAAAGACTGCATCTTATTTTATAGATTAGGAGATTTTTACGAAATGTTCTTCGATGATGCAATAACAGCTTCAAGAGAACTAGAATTAACACTAACAGGAAAAGATTGCGGACAAGAAGAAAGAGCTCCAATGTGTGGAATACCACATCATGCTGCTGAAATATATATATCAAGATTAATTGCAAAAGGTTATAAAGTTGCAATATGTGAACAATTAGAAGACCCAAAAACTGCAAAAGGAATAGTAAAAAGAGGAGTTATAAGAGTTGTAACACCAGGGACAGTAGTAGAAAGTAATATGCTAGAAGAAAGAAAAAATAACTTCATAATGTCAATATTTAAATCTGGAATATACTTTGGAATTAGTGTATGTGATATTTCAACTGGTGAATTTTATTCTGCAGAAATAAAAGATAATCAAAATTTCCCATTAGTATTAGATGAAATTGCAAGATATATGCCATCAGAACTTGTAATAAATAGTATGATGTCAAATTGTCAAGAAGAAATGAACAAGATAAAAGAAAGATTTGATGCATATATTACAAGATTTAATGATAAATTCTTTACAAATGATGCAGAAAAAATAAAATATAGATTTAACTTTGTTGATAGTAACCAACAAGAAATAAAAAATATTGAAGAAAAAACATTAGCAGTATGTTCAATAAATGCATTGATAGAATATATTGAACAAACTCAAATGACTACACTTGAGCATATTAATAAAATAACAGTTTACAATATTTCAAAATATATGTTTTTAGATATAAATGCAAGAAGAAACCTTGAAATTACTGAAAAAATGAGAGATAAATCTAAAAAAGGAACTCTTTTATGGGTACTTGATAAAACATCAACATCAATGGGGGGAAGAGCTTTAAGAAGATGGCTAAATGACCCACTTATAGATACATTAGAAATTAATAGAAGACTAGACTCTGTACAAGAATTAAAAGATGATATTATCCTAAGAGGAGATGTTGTAGAAAATCTAAAAAAAGTATATGACATTGAACGTCTAGCAGGGAAAATGGCATATGGTAATGCGAATGCAAGAGATATGATTACACTAAAGAATTCATTATCAAAATTACCAGAAGTAAAAAAAGTTTTATCAAATTGTAAATCTAATATGTTAAAAGATTTATACGAAAATTTAGATGAATTACAAGATATTTATGAACTTATAGAAAAATCAATAGTAGAAGATCCACCAATGACTGTAAAAGATGGTGGAATAATAAAATTAGGTTATGATGAAGAAATAGATAAATTAAAAACAGCAACAACAGAAGGTAAAAATTGGATTATACAATTAGAGGCTGAAGAAAGAGAAAAAACTGGAATTAAAAACTTAAAAGTTGGATTTAATAAAGTATTTGGCTATTTTATAGAAGTTACAAAATCATATTTAGACCAAGTTCCAGAAAGATTTATAAGAAAACAAACACTAACAAATGCAGAAAGATACATAACAGAAGAATTAAAAAACTTAGAAAATCAAATACTTGGAGCAGAAGAAAAAGTTGTAAATTTAGAGTATAATGCTTTTACAAAAATTAGAGAAGAAATAGCTAAAAATGTAAAAAGATTACAAAAATCAGCAAATATTGTATCAACATTAGATGTACTTGCATCTTTTGCAACAGTAGCAGAAGATTTGAATTACTGTAAACCAGAAGTTGATGATTCTGGGGTATTAGATATTAAAGGTGGAAGACATCCAGTAATAGAAAAAATGTTAGGAGCAGGATGTTTTGTAGAAAATGATACATATCTAGATAAAGAAGAAAATAGATTATCAATCATAACAGGACCTAATATGGCTGGTAAATCTACATATATGAGACAAGTTGCATTAATAACATTAATGGCTCAAGTAGGTTCATTTGTTCCAGCAACATCAGCAAAAATAGGGGTAGTTGATAAAATCTTTACAAGAGTTGGTGCATCAGATGATTTAAGTATGGGTCAAAGTACATTTATGGTAGAAATGATGGAAGTTGCAACAATACTTAAAGAAGCAACACAAAATAGTTTGGTAATATTAGATGAAATAGGAAGAGGAACATCAACTTATGATGGACTTTCAATAGCTTGGGCAGTGGCAGAATATATAGCAGACAAAGAAAAATGTGGTGCAAAAACATTATTTGCTACACATTATCACGAATTAACAGAACTAGAAGAAAAATTAGATGGTGTTAAAAATTACAATATAGCTGTCAAGGAAAAAGGTGAAGATATAATCTTCTTAAGAAAAATTTTAAGAGGTGGAACAGATGAAAGTTACGGTATTCATGTTGCTCGTTTGGCAGGTGTACCTAAAGCTGTTACACAAAAAGCGGATGAAATATTAAGAGGATTAGAAAGAAAAAATATCTTGACTGGAAAGAAACAAGAAAAAGAAAGTAAAAAAGCAGTAGAAGGTCAATTTGATATGTTTAATTATAAATTAGCAGAAATTGCACACGAAATTGATAAAGTTAATTTAAATGAATTAACACCAATTGATGCTTTGAATACTTTAGTTAGAATAAAAGAAAAAATGAAATAGAGAAAAGATCCATTGGTCTTTTTCTATTTCATTTTTTTTATTATTTACTTTAAGGTGTTACATTTAACGTTCTATTATTGGTATAAATAACCATACCAGGTTTAGAACCAGATGGCTTTTTAACAAAACGTACTTCACAATAATCAACAGGGACATTTGAAGAATTTTTAGCCTTACTATGTAATGCAGCAATTTTAGCAACTTTGACTAAAATATCATTATCAGGTAAAGGCTTAGAAGTATCAATTCTTAATATAGTGTGGCTACCATGAATATCTTTTGTATGAAACCATAAATCATTTTTATTTGCAAATTTTAAGCTTAAATAATCATTTTCCTTGTTATTTCTTCCAACTAAAATAGTATAACCATCAACATTGTATTTAATAGGATTAAATGAAACATCTTTATTTTTAGTTAAACTTGATTTTTTAATTTTGGATTTCTTTTTAGTTTTATATTTGGAGGTTCTTTCTTTAAAAATATCATTTTCAGAGATTTCTTCAAAAATATCAACAAGTTCATTAACAGAAGTAGAATTTTCAAGTTCATAAACAACACTTTCAATGTAATTAAGTTCATTTAAAGTATCAATTTTTTGAACACTTACAATTTCCAAAGCATTTTTTAATTTAGAATATTTTTTAAAGAAACGTTTTGCATTTATGCTAGGAGAATATTTTTTATCTAATTTTATAGTAATCAAATTATTATTGTCATAATAATTTTCAACTTCTACCATATCTACATTTTTGTTAGGAATTCTATAAAGATTAGCAGTTATCAATTCACCCCAAATTCTATATTTGTCCATATCATCACATTCTTTTAATTTTTGATTGATATGTTCTAAACGTTTATTATATTTTTTCAAAGTATCTAAAATAAGTTTTAATAAAGAATTTCTATAATTTTTAAAATTTTCATTTGTTTCCTTTGAATAATAAAAATCATCTATATAGAAATTTAGATTAAAAGCCTCAGAATTTTTCTTAGTGGTTAAAAAATAATCTTTTATAATATCATCTTTGTTTTTGATGCTTTCGAAAGATAAATTATCAGTTCCAATATTATTTATAACAGTAGTTATATAATTAAATATTATCTCTAAATTTGATTTATCAACTTTCTCTATTTGATATTTGTTAATTATAGAATTTATAAAACTTTTACTAATTCCATTAAAAGTAGAAGATATTTGATTTGCTAAATCATTTATATTATTTGCTTCTAAAATATCTGAAAAATTAGAAATTATAATATTAAAGAAAGCTTCAAAATTTGACAATTCTAGAAAATTATTTTTATCTGAAGTTGGAAATGTATATTTTGTGTGTGGTAAAATATCTCTATAATTTTCATCAATTTCTTTTATATGTCTTAAGCTATCAATAATTACATTATTATCATCAAGTAATATGATATTACTGTGTTTTCCCATTAATTCAATAACTAACTTTTTAGAAATAATATCATCTAATTCATCAAAACCTTCAAATTCTAAAATAATTAATCTTTCTAAATCAAAAGTTATAATATTTTTTAGTTTCAATCCAATTAAATTTTTTCTAAGTAGCATACAGAAATTAGGAGCAATTTGAGGATTGGGTTTTGAATGTGTTGTTAAGTTTATTCTACAATTTTGGGCTTCTATACATATATTTAATGCATAGTTACATCCATTTAAATATAAACCTAATATAATTTCATTTTTATTAGGTTCAAAAACTTTATCTATTCTTGCTCCGCAAAGGGGAGTAATTTCTGTGGTTATTGCTTTTGTTACAATTCCATCAAATGCCATTTTTATCAGTCCTTTTTTTATTTTTTTATAATAGTATCATATTTTGGGTGGGATGTCCAATTTAGAATATAAAAAATATAATTTTTATAATAAAGAACGTCAAATAAAAAAATGCGTTATTAAAATAAATAACATTATAGAGGACAATTAAAATTTAGGAAAAGTAAATTCTTTTTACAGATTAAAAGTTATTTATGTCACTCTAGTATAGACATATTAAATTATGGCAAAAATTTCTTGCTTTTTCTAATCAGTTATAGTAAAATAAGAATATCAAGTGAAAGGGGAAAAAAGTAGTGAAAATAAAGAAAAAAATACTTTATATAATAACATTTTTACTATTTTTCATTTGCATAGGAACAAATCAATCAAAAGCAGGGAACTTGAAGTTAAATAACTTAGATTTTCAAGCACAAATAAATGCGGATGGAAGTATGGATGTAACAGAAACTTGGGACATCAATATAAAAAGTACAAATACATTATATAAAACATTTAAAACAGACAATTCAAAATATTCAGGAATAACAAATGCTACAGTAACAGACATTACAAATGGAATACAAAATAATTTTATTCAAACTAGTGAATGGGCATATCATGTAGCAAAAGGTTATTACTATGGAACAGAAAATGATGATGATGACTTTGAAATCGGTTGGGGTGTTGGATTAGATAATAGCTCAGCAAGAAGAGAATATAAAATATCATATACAGTAAAAGATGCAATAACAAAATATAATGATTATGCTGAATTATATTGGCAATTTGTTGGAAACACATTTGAAGTAGATGCAAATAAAATAACAGGAACAATTTTATTACCATCAAATGTAGATAATAAAGACGAAATAAAAGTATGGGGACATACTAAAAACTTAAATGGTACAATATATGCAACAGATACAAATAAAATAGAATTTGAAGTGGATAATTTTAAAAATGGAACATATGTAGAAGTAAGAATATTATTTCCGACTAATTTAATTACAACTGCAGGAAGAATAAAAAATAAAAATACGTTAGACAATGTTGTAAAAGAAGAAACAAAATGGGCTAATAAAGCTAATGCAAGTAGAAAAAGACAAGAATGGATAGAAAAAAACTTTAAATATGTATTATTTGGTGCATGGCTTGGATTAAATATTTTATTAGGTGTATTTTTCTTTAAAAAGACAATTAAATATTGGAAGAAAATAAAAGGATTAAATAAATTTGAACAAACAACAAAATTAGAATATTATAGAGATTTACCAGATGAAGATTCAACACCAGGCGAAGCTTACAAAACTATGAATGAAACGGTAACTAAATTCACAGCTCAAAATTTTGGCAAAATATTCTCAGCAACAGTTTTGGATTTAACATTAAGAGGTTATATAGAAATACAACAAGAAAAGAAAACACTAGGAAAAGATATAGTGACAATAACTCTAAAAAAACAAGTAAGTGATGGATTACCCCTAAATGAAGAAAGAATAATGACATTTATAATAAAAGCAGCTAACAAAAAAGACACAATAACATTAAAAGAATTAGAAAAATATATCAAAAATAATCCATCAAAAATTGAAAGTTTATTAAGTGGAACATATAAATCAGTTGAAGACCAACTTATAGGAAAAGAATTAATTGATTCAAAGGCTAAAAAAGAATATAGTGATTATAAAGAAAAATGTGGGGAATATATATTAGGAGTAATCTTTACTTTAATATTTACAAGTGGTTTTGGATTAGCACTAATAGCACCATTAATAATAATGATAATTAATGCAATTTTATGTAATAGAATAGCAAAAAAATTAAATGTTCTAACACAAAAAGGTGTAGATACTAAAGAACAATGGAAAGGACTTAAAAAATATATGGAAGACTTCTCATTACTAAAAGAAAGAGAAGTTCCAGAATTAGTAATATGGGAAAAATACTTAGTATATGCGACAGTAATGGGAATAGCAGACAAAGTAATAAAACAATTAAAAATAGTTTACCCAAATTTTGAAGAAATGACAAACTCAATAGGAACATATACTTGTATGAATGTTATGATGCACACAGATTTTTCATCAAGTTTCTCAAGTGCAATAAGTAGTTCAATAACATCTGCAACAGCATTATCAAGTTACTCATCAGGCTCAGGCGGTGGCGGAGGCTTCTCAGGAGGCGGAGGCCGGCGGTGGTGGCCGGAGGAGGCGGAGGAGGAAGATAATTCCTCCCACAAAAATATAAAGAAGGGAAAAAATAATATGTCAAAACCAATAGTAGCAATAATAGGAAAACCAAATGTAGGAAAATCAACATTTTTCAACTATTTGGCAGGTAGTAGAATATCAATAGTGCAAGATACACCAGGTGTTACAAGAGATAGAATATATGCAGAAACAAACTGGCGTGGAAGAAACTTTACATTAATAGATACTGGAGGAATTGAACCAGATTCTGATGATATAATATTATCTCAAATGAGAGAACAAGCTAATCTAGCAATAGCAATGGCTGATGTAATTATCTTTTTAACAGATATAAGACAAGGTGTAACTGCAGCAGATAGAGAAATTTCATTAATGCTAAAAAAATCAGGAAAACCGATTGTATTAGTTTGTAACAAAGCTGATAATTACGAAAAAGATAGTCAAGAAATTTATGAGTTTTATAATTTAGGAATAGGTGAACCTTTTGCAATTTCTGCTACAAATGCTTTAGGAATAGGAGATGTTTTAGATGCAATATATGAACATTTCCCAGAAAAAGATGAAAATGAAGAAGAAAAAGAAATAATAAAAGTAGCAGTAATAGGAAAACCAAATGTAGGAAAATCATCTTTAATTAATAAAATATTAGGAGAAAAAAGGAATATAGTAAGTGATATTGCAGGAACAACAAGAGATGCAATAGACTCTCCTTTTGAAAATGAACATGGAAAATATGTTTTAATTGATACTGCAGGAATTAGAAAGAAAAGCAAAGTAAATGAAAGTATTGAAAAATACAGTGTAATGAGAAGTTTACTTGCAGTAGAAAGAGCAGATGTATGCTTAATGATGATTGATGCAAATGATGGTGTAACAGAACAAGATGCTAAAATAGCAGGTGAGGCTCACGAAGCAGGAAAAGGTGTAATAATAGTTGTAAATAAATGGGACGAATACGAAAAAACAACAGGAACTTTAGAAAAATATAAAAAAGAAGTTTACAACAAATTATCATACTTATCATATGCACCAGTAATCTTTATTTCAGCTAAAACAGGACAAAGGGTCGATAAATTATTTGAGATGATAAATAACGTAGCAAAACAAAATTCATTAAGAGTATCAACATCAATATTAAATCAAGTAATAAATGAAGCAATTGCAATTGTTCAACCACCAACAGATAAAGGAAGAAGATTAAAAATATTCTATGGAACACAAGTATCGACAAAGCCACCAACATTTGTAATATTTGTAAACAATAAAGAATTGTTCCACTTTTCTTATCAAAGATATTTAGTAAATCAAATAAGAAAAGAATTTGGATTGGAAGGAACACCAGTAAGAATTATCGCAAGAGAAAAAAATGAAAAATATGCCGAATAATAAAAGGCATAAAAGGAGGTAATAAAAATGACAGCATATATTTTAATGGCAGTAATAGCATATTTAATAGGAAGTATAAGTTTTTCAGTTATTATAAGCAAAAAAATGGCTGGATTTGATGTAAGGGAAAAAGGAAGCGGAAATGCAGGAAGCACAAATGTATTAAGAACAGTTGGAAAAAAAGCAGCAGTAATAACATTAATTTGTGATGTTTTAAAAGGAGTTATAGCAATATTAATTGCTATGATAATAGGAAATATATTTAAAAATGTAGACAAAGAATTAATAGTACAAATAGCAGGAATAGCAGTAGTTTTAGGACATACATTCCCAATCTTCTTTGGATTTAAAGGAGGAAAAGGTGTTGCAACATCTTTAGGAGTTTTACTTATGTCTAACTGGCAAATAGGACTAATTTGTTTAGTATTTGCATTAGTATTAATGGTTTTAACAAAAATGGTATCAGTTGGTTCATGTGGTGCAGCTGTATTATTCCCAGTGTTAACTTTATTTATAAACGAAAATTACACAGTATTAACTGAAGGAAAAAGTGGGAAAGTTTATTTTGTATATAGTGTAATATTAGCAATAATAGTATTATACAACCATAGAGCTAACATAAAAAGAATAATGAGTGGAACAGAAAACAAATTAAACTTTGGTAAAAAAGAAAACAATTAACAAAGGAGAAACAAAAATAAATATGAAAAAAATAGCTATTATAGGAAGTGGTAGCTGGGGTGTTGCATTAGCAACATATCTAGCCAATGTAGGAAACCAAGTAAAAATATGGTCATTTTCTGAAGAGGAAAGAGATTTAATCAATAACGAAAAAAAATGCAAATTCTTACCAGATTTAATTATACCAGACAATATCTATTGTTCAACAAGTTATGAAGAAGTAATAAAAGATACTGAATTTATATTACATGTAACACCATCAAAATTCACAAGAAGTACATTCAAACAATACAAACAATATGTTGGAGAAAAGCCAGTAATAATATGTTCAAAAGGGTTTGAAAAAGAAACATTAAAAACCTTAGATGAAGTTATTGAAGAAGAATTACCAAATGTAAAAGTAGGAGTTTTATCAGGACCAAGTCATGCAGAAGAAGTTTCAATAGGAGTTCCAACAGCATTAGTTATGGCATCAAAATACAATGAAGTATTAGATATGTTACAAGAAACATTTATGTCAGAAAAAATGAGAATATACACAAGTAATGATGTAAAAGGTGTAGAACTTGGAGGAGCATTAAAAAATATCATAGCATTTTGTGCCGGAGTTGCAGCAGGAATTGGACTAGGAGATAATTCATTTGCAGCCTTAATAACAAGAGGATTAAAAGAAATATCAAGACTTGGAATAAAACTAGGAGGAGAACTAGAAACATTTTATGGATTAAGTGGATTAGGTGACCTTATAGTAACTTGTTTAAGTGAGCATAGTAGAAATAGAAAAGCTGGAAAATTAATAGGACAAGGAAAAACATTAGAAGAAACAAAAAAAGAAGTCGGAATGGTAATAGAAAGTATAGACAACATAGATGTAGCATATCAACTTGGAAAAATAAATAATATAGAAATGCCAATAGTTAATGCGGTATATGAAGTATTATATAATAAACTAGATCCACAAGAAGCTGTAAAAAATTTAATGACACGAGACAAAAAAATGGAATAAAATTGTATAATAAATACTAATAAAAACCATAATATAAATATTAAATAATTGACACATTTAAGGAGGAATAAAAATGGAAATTTTTAATAAATTAGGTAAAAAAGCAAGTGAAGCATATAAAGTAACTGCTGACAAAACAGGAAAATTAGCAAAAGAAGCAAAATTGAGAATGAAAATAGCAGACTTAAAATCACAAATATCTGATATATACAAAGAAATAGGTAAAAAAGTTTATGAAAACCATGTAAGAGAAGAAAAAGTAGATTTAGAAAAAGAATTAGAAGAAGAATGCACAAAAATAGATGTAATGAGTGCTGAAATAGAATCTAATTTAAAACAATGCCTAGAATTAAAAGATAAAAGAAAATGTGAAAAATGTTTTGCTGAAATAGATAAAGACGTAAAATTCTGTCCAGAATGTGGTGCAAAACAAGAAGAAGTTGAAGAAACACAAGCAAAAGAAGTCGAAATAGTAGAAGACAAAAACGAAGAATGTTCAGATGACAACTGTGAAGACTTAAAAAAGACTGTTGAAGTAGAATCTGATGTTAAATTAGAAGATGATAAAACAGTAGAAGAAATAAAATATGGAGATGAGTAAAATTATAAAAGTCGAATATAAAAAGTATTCGGCTTTTAAATTTATAAATCAATATTTTGCAAATCAATAAGGATATCTTTCATACAAATATTTAATCAAACTATCAGCATTATCTGTAGTTACATTAATATATACACCTTTATCAAGAGAAACCCACATAACAATATTAAAATCATCAAAATTATCAACATAAGCACCAATGATTTCAGCTAGTTCTACAGGATTACTGTATTTATGTTCCCAATTTAAATTATCATTTATATCAAAAGAAGAATTATAAAAAGAACTCAAAAATTTTTCTAATTCATAAGAATCTTCACTAATTAAATTAACAGAAACCATCACAATCTCCTTATCAAATCTATAATAATATTATGATAAATAATAAAAAAAATATACTAAAGGAATAGTTTTTACAAAAAAGCAAATACTAAAATAAAAAAATGGAGGTATATTTTGAAAAAATATCAAAAAATAGCTTATATTTTCTTAGTAATATTTGTACTAAGTATAGCTTTTATATTATTTAAATCATATGCAGATATCAATAAAAATGAAGATGAAAAAGAAAAAACAGAAACAGAAATTCAAAGAATAGAATTAAGTTTTGTAAATATGTTTAATGAATTAAATAACATTAAATTTGAAAACTATAGAATAAATACAAGTCAAATAAATAAAGAAGATTTAAAAGACAATTCATCAAGCAGTGCATCAGAAACTACTCCATCCTCAGGAAGCTCTTCTTCCTCAGAAAGTTCTTCATCTGGAGATCAGGGAGAAAGCCAAAAAGAAAATGGAAGTAGCCAAAGTTCAGAAGAATCAAAAGAAAATCAAAATTATGAAATGAAATTATCAGGAGTTTTAACAAATAATAGTGACATAAATTGGGAGAATTTAAAAAATGAAGTTGAAATATTATATTCAGCAATTCCATCACTTACAATTGATTTATATAAAATAAATATAAACAAAGAAAAAATAACAAACTTTAATCAAGAATATGATAATTTAATGAAAGCTATAAAAGAAGAAAACAAGCAAAATGCACTAGATGCTTTAGCAAATTTATATAATTACTTACCAGATTTTATAGAAAATTCAACAGATGATACAAACAAAAAAATATTAATAAAAACAAAAAATAATATATTTAAAGCTTATAGCTTGTTAGATAAAAACGATTGGAATCCAATTACAGAAAATGTGAATTTAGCAAATCAAGAATTTACTAAAATACTTACAAATTCTCAAAGTAGTAATAAAAATCAATATATAATAAATAAGGCATATGTTCAAATAAATGAACTTCAAAATTCAACCAAAACTAAAGAAAAAGAAATTTTTTTAATAAAATATAAAAATTTGCTAGAAGAATTAGAAAATATATGATATAATACAAAACAGAGTAAATTGAATAGTCGCTGGTAAATTCCGAAAGGAACTACAAGAGGAAAGTCCGGGCTCCATAGAGCAAAGATGCTAGATAACGTCTAGTAGGGGCAACCCTAAGGAAAGTGCAACAGAAAATAACCGCCTTGATTTCAAGGTAAGGATGAAAAGGTGAGGTAAGAGCTCACCGCCCTTATGGTGACATAGGGGGACAGTGTAAACCCCATCTGGAGCAACACCTAAGAAGAAGATAAAGTCTGCTCGACGCCTTCTGAATTGCGTGGCTTGAGATATATAGCAATATATATCCTAGATAAATGACTATTTTTAACGACAGAACCCGGCTTACAGATTTACTCTTTTATTTTTTTGTCAATTTTTTAAAATCATCAGGCAAATCGCAAACAAAATCCAAATCATTCTTAAAAATTGGATGAGAAAAACAAATATGATAACAATGTAAAGCTTGCCTTTCAATCAAATTAGAATCAGTACCATACAAAGAATCACCAATAAGAGGATGCCCAACATTACTCATATGAACACGAATTTGATGAGTTCTACCAGTTTCTAAAGAACACTTAACTAAACTAAAATTATCAAATTCTTTTAAAACCTTATAATGAGTAATAGAAATTTGCCCATCTTCAGAAATACATCTTTCAATAATACTATTTTCTTTCCTAGCAATAGGTAAATCGATAACACCAACTTTATCTTCAAAAATACCATCACAAATAGCCAAATAATCTTTTTTAAATACATTAGACTTCATTTGAGAAATTAAACATTCTTGAATATACTCACATTTAGCAAAAATTACTAAACCAGAAGTATTTAAATCTAATCTATTAACAGGTCTAACTTTTTTCTTTAAACCAATAGAATCAAAATAAAATCTAACACCATTACATAAAGAATCAGAAAAGTGTAAAACAGATGGATGAGTTGCAATACCAGCAGGTTTATTAACTATTAAAAGCCAATCATCTTCAAAAACAATATTTAAATCCATTTCAGTAGGCACAATATTAGAATTATCTTCAGAATAATCAAAATTAATAGTTATAATATCATTAGGAGAGGCTATATTTCTAGTATCACATTCTTTTCCATTAAGAAAAATACAATTATTTTTTACAATTTTATAAAGCAATCTAGAAGATACTTTAAGATTGTTTTGTAATATTTGATTTATTGTTAAATTCTCATTTTCAACTTTATATTTTAATTCCATAAACATACTCCATTTAATTTGATATTAGTATTTTATCATATATCTTTAGCAAAATAAAGAAGCAAGTACTCGATATTAAAAATGTGTTATACTAAAAGATGAAAATTTACTAAAATATTGCAAAATAAAAAAACAAAGAATAATCAAGCCCTAATATTAAAAATAAAAGGTTAATATTAGGGCTAATTTTATATTATAGAATATTTTGAAAAACACCTTTACAATTAAAAAAATTATGTGTATAATTCAAATAGCAAAAACAATAAAATGAGGAGCAAAAAAGCATGAGGATAAGATACAAAAAATGGGCAAGACCAGAACTAGAAGCAAGTAAATTCTATATAGACGAACCAGAAAAAATGAAAGGAAAATGGAAAGAATTTTTCAAAAATCCAAACAACCCACTACACATAGAACTAGGATGTGGAAAAGGACAATTTATATCAAACCTAGCATCAGAAAACTTAGACAAAAATTATATAGCAATAGACTTAATAGATGCAATGTTAGGACTTGCAAAAAGAAATGTAGAACAAGTATATGCAGAAAAAAACATAAAACCAGAAAACATAGTATTAACAAGATATGACATAGAGCGAATACTACAAATACTAGACAAAGAAGATAAAATAGAAAGAATATATATCAACTTCTGTAATCCATGGCCAAAAGGAAAACATAGAAAGAAGAGACTAACACATACAAGACAACTAGAAAAATACAAACAATTTTTAACACCAAATGGAGAAATATACTTTAAAACAGATGATGATGATTTATTCAATTCAACATTACTATATTTAGAAGAAACAGGATTTGAAGTTAAAGCAAAAACATATGACTTACACCAAGAACCAATTTTTGAACATAATATAGAAACAGAACATGAAAAAATGTTTACAGAACAAGGAATAAAAATAAAAGCATTAATAGCACAAAATACAAGTAAAAATGAAAAGCAGGTGAGTAATACATAATGGAAGCAAAAGATGTTACAGAAATGAAACAAAATAGAAATTCAAGAGAATATGTATTAGAAGCGGTTAGAAAAAAAGGAAAACTCTTAGAATTTGCTGCCCCTGAATTTCAAGATGATGAAGAAGTAGTAAAAACAGCATTAACACAAGATGGCGAAGCAATGGAATTTGTAAGTAAAAGATTAAGAAATAATAAAGAGCTGGTTTTATTAGCAATAAATGGAGCACCATGGACTGCTTGTTATGCATCAGAAGCATTAAAAGCAGATAAAGAAGTAATAATGGAAAGTGTTAAAACATATGGGCAAACTTTATATTATGCAAGTGAAAGACTAAGAGATGATAGAGAAGTAGTAAAAACAGCGATAGAAAATAAGGGATTAATAATAAAATATGCAAGTTTAAGATTAAGAAGTGATAAAGAATTAGCAGAAATAGCAATAAAACAAGATAAAAGAGCATATTTATTCTTAAGCAAAGAATTAAAACAAGACGAAGATATAAAAAAATTAATAAGCTAAAGAGAACAAGGGAGGATTTAAAATGATAAAAAAAGTAGCTATATTAGCAAATGGAGGAGATGTAGCAGGATTTAATGCTGTTATTAGAGGAATTGTAAAAACAGCAGAAAATAGTGATGTAGAATGTTACGGATTTATTGATGGTTATAATGGACTATTAAAAAATGAGTATGTAAAACTAAGTACAGCAGAAGAAGGAAATGCAAAAGGAATTTTACCAAAGGGTGGTTCAATTATAGGTTCATCAACAAATGCAAATGTATTTAATTATAAAGTAGTAAAAGAAGATGGAACTGTAGAATATCAAGATTTGTCAGATAAATGTGTTCAAAATATTAAAAATGATGGATTTGATTGTGTATTCACATTAGGTGGAGATGGTACTCAAAAATCAGCAAGAGATTTTTCATTAAAAGGAGTAAATGTAATTGGTGTACCAAAAACAATAGATAATGATGTTGCATGTACAGAAATAACATTTGGGTATAATACAGCTGTATCTGTTGCAATGGAAGCACTTGATAGACTTCATACAACAGGAGAAACACATCATAGAATAATGGTTCTAGAAGTAATGGGAAGATATGCTGGATGGATTGCATTAGAATCAGCAATAGCAGGTGGTGCAGATGTTGCATTAATTCCAGAAATTCCATATGATATAAATAAAGTTGCAGAAAAAATAAAAAATAGACAAAAAAGAGGTAAAAACTTCAGTGTTGTAGTTGTTGCAGAAGGTGCAAAACCAATAGGTGGAGATATAACAGTAGAAAATGAAAGAGATAACGGAAAAGGTGTAGACAACACAAAGCTTGGAGGAGTAGGTCCAATAGTTGCAAAACAATTACAAGAATTAACAGGATTAGAAGCAAGAAACACAACTTTAGGATATATGCAAAGGGGAGGAACACCAACAGCATTTGATAGAGTTTTATCAACAAAATATGGTGCAAAAGCAATGCAATTAGCATTAGAAGAAAAATTTGGAGTATTAACAGTTATAAAAAATAACAAATTGGATTATGTATCATTAGAAGATGTTGTTGGAGAAAACAAAGAAATAGGAGCTGTTTCAGGAAATACAGCAGTAAGTAACCAAAGAAAAGTAACAATGGATGATGATTTAGTAAAAACAGCAAGAAGTATAGGAATTAACTTAGGAGACTAATTAAAAATAAAATTTAGGAGGTACAAAAGAACATGAAAGATAATAAACTTAAAAAAACAATGATAATTATTGGAATAATTATATTAGTAGTTGTAATTATTGGAGTAATAATATTTGCTATATCTAGTAAAAATAAAACAAACAAAACAGAACAAACAGAATCTGTGGAGATACAAAAAAATTATGAAAAAATAGCAAATTCAAAAGAAATGACATTTACAACAACATTAGATGAGAACAATAAAGAAACAATAGTAATAAAAGATGACCAAGCATATAAAGAAACAACAAGAAATGGAGTAACTTACAAATATATAGTAAAAGGAAATGACACATATTTTGTAGATGATAGTAATAAAACATATTACACATACAAAAATAATACAGAAATATCAACAGAAATCCAACAAAAATTATCAAAGTTAAAAGAAATGTCAAGTAACACTGGAAAAGAAAAAGTAAATGGTAAAAATTATCAATATGAAGAATTTGAAAAATACCAAGACTTTTTAATAAATAACAAAATAGCAGTGACAGATTTAACAAAAGCAAAAACAAGGATATACTATGATAACGATAAAATCGTTTATATAAAAACAATTGCAGGAGATGAAGAAGAATTATTAAAAGTAGACATCTCATATGGCACTGTGAAAAATGATTACTTTAATATTCCTAGCGAATATAAAGATGGGAATATGTAATAATAAATATTTATATAAAGGAGGAATGTAAAATGGCAATAAAATTTGTCTTAAATGAAACATCTTATTTTGGAAAGGAAGCAAGAGGAGCTTTAGCAGAAGAAATAACAAAAAGAAAATTTAAAAAAGTATTTTTAGTAAGTGATAAATCACTAGTTAACGCAGGTGTAACTGCAAAAGTTGAGGAAATATTCAAAAATGCAAACATAGATTATACATTATATGATGAAATAAAACCAAACCCAACTATAAAAAATGTAACAGATGGTGTAGAGGCTTGTAAAGCATCAGGAGCTGATGTTATTGTAACAGTTGGTGGTGGTTCAAGTATGGACACAGCAAAAGGTATATCAATAGTAATGACAAACCCAGATAGAGCTGATATAAAATCTTTAAATGGAGCATCAAATACAGTTAATAGAGGAATGCCAGTAATAGCACTTCCAACAACAGCAGGAACAGCATCTGAAGTTACAATAAACTATGTAATAACAGATGAAGATAGAAAAATAAAAATGGTATGTGTAGATCCAAATGATATTCCAATAGTAGCAATAATAGATTCAGATTTAATGGCATCAATGCCAAAAACACTTGCTGCTGCAACAGGAATGGATGCATTAACACATGCAGTAGAAGGGTATATAACAAAAGCTCATAATGAAATATCAGATATGTTCCATATGCAAGCTATAAAAATGATATTTAAATATTTACCAGCAGCAGTAAACGACAAGGATGAAAAAGCAATTGAAATGATGGGAATGGCTCAATACATTGCAGGAATGGGATTCTCAAATGTTGGATTAGGAATAGTTCACTCAATGGCTCACCAATTAGGAGCAGTATATGACACACCACACGGAATTGCAAATGCAATGTTATTACCAACAGTTATGAGATTTAATGGTGCAAATCCAGAAACAGCACAAAGATTTAGAGAAATCTTATGCCAAATCGGAAGACCAGATGCAGAACATTTAAACGACCAAGATGTTATAAATACTTTTGTATGGATGATAAGTGAATTATCAAAAGCAGTAGGAATTACACAAACAATAAAAGATTATGGAGCAAAAGAAGAAGATTTCGAAATGCTAGCAGATAAAGCTATGGAAGACCCATGTAAACCAGGAAATCCAAGAGAAGTTAGTAAAGAAGATTTTATAAATTTATATAGACAAGCTATGTAATAATAAAAGGTATGAAAAGAATATTAATCTTTTTATACCTTTTTTATATTGTAAAGTAATAAAAATGCAGTAGTTTCTAAATATACGTCACTAAATAGACATAAAGTGTTGCGATAATTACTAAAACATGGTATAATTAGAAATAGGTGATGTAAATGGAAAATAATGAATATATGGATATGAAAAAAATATTAAATATTATTTCATCCAAAAAGATATTTATAGCTCTTATAATATTATTAAGTTTAGTAATGAGCTACTTCTATTCATATTATTACAAAAAGCCTCAATACAATTCATCTGTAACAGTCTTATTAACAGGAGACGAGGCACAGGGGGAAAAACAAGTAACACAAACAGACTTGAATTTAAACTCTGGTTTAATTTCTACATATGGAAGTATTGCTAAAAGTGCAAACGTTCTAAGTAAAGTAATAGAAAACTTAGGGCTTGATATTTCTGTTCAAAATTTACAAAAAAATTTAACAGTAGCAGAAATAAAAAATACACAATTCTTAAAAATAACAGTAGAAAACTCAAATCCAGAAACAGCAATGAAAATAGCTAATGAAATATCAACAGTTTTCGTAGAACAAATAAAAACAATTTATAATATTCAAAACATTAATATCATAGATACAGCAGAAATATCAAATACACCATGTAATATAAATCATATTAAAGATATGGCAATAGCTTTAATGGCAGGAATATTTGCATCAGGAGTATTGATATTAATACTTTATATTCTTGACGACACAATAAAATCTGAAAAAGACATCCCAGTAAATTTAAAGCTTGAAACAATAGGGACAATACCAAATACAAATAAAACAAACAACGAATTAATAATAGAAACAGACCCAAAATCATATATAGTAGAATGTTTAAAAACAACAAGAACAAATATATTGTATGCTTCAAATATCAATAAAAAGAAAGCTATTTTATTTACTAGTGCAAGAGAAAAAGAAGGAAAAAGCTTTATAGTAAATAATATAGCAGTAGCTTTTGCTCAAGCAAACAAAAAAGTTCTTATAGTAGATACAAACTTAAGAACTCCAAAAGGAAGAAGTCAAATATTTGAAAACCAAACAGGAGAAGGATTATCAGACTTTATAAAAGAAATAACAGAAAATAAATTAGAAAATTTAGAAAAAGCAAAAAAATACATAAAAGAAACTAAAATACCAAATTTACATATTTTAGAAAGTGGAACAATTCCACCAAATCCATCAGAATTATTATCATCAACAAACATGAGAAACTTATTAGAACTTTTAAAATCAATGTATGACCTTGTATTATTAGATGGAACACCAAGTATGATAGTTTCAGATAGTATAGCATTATCAACAATGGTAGACAGCACAATATTAATTGCTGAAAATAAAGTGTCAAAAATAAATGAATTAAAGAAAACAAAAAGACAAATTCAAGATGTCGGTGGCAAAATAATGGGTGTTATACTAAACAAGAGTGATGTACAACATAATAAATACTATGGAAAAGGTTATGGCTATTATTATGGAGATGGAAAACAAGAAAAAACAGAAAAAGAAATACAAATAAAACAACAAATAATTACAGTTTCAGAAATAATAGAAAATGCCAGATCAGTAATAGAACAAGAATTATTAAATAAAGAAGTAGAACAAGAATTAGAAACGGTTCAAGTAGTAGAACAACAACAAGAAAAAACAGTAGAACCAAAAGAAAATGGATTTAAAAATGTAATTAAGAAAATATTTAGCAGAATATCAAATATAGAAAAAAGATTAGACAATGACAATTCAAAAGAACAAATAAACAATATTTATACCGAAATAGATAACATAAAAAATAAACAATCATTAGACAAACAAGAAATCATAAATAATATAAATGACTTAAAAACAGAAAATTCAAAAGTGCAAAATAGTATTAAAGAATTAAATAAAAAACAAAAAAATCTAAAAGAAATACAAGAAAATGATAAAACAGAAATTCTTGAAAGTATTAATAATTTTAAAGAAGAAACAAAAACAATGCAAGATGATATAACAAGCTTAAAAATAAGTAATAACAAGCTTTTGGAAAATTTTGAAAAATTAGATTCAGAAAAATTAAATGTTTTAGAACAAATAAACATATTAAAAGATAATAACAACAATATGTTTGAAAATATTGATGAATTAATCAGTAGCAGAGAATTAATAAATGATAAAATAAATGGATTTGAAGAGAAAGTAGAACAATTAAAAAATGAACAATTAAAAGCTAAATCTGATATAGAAAATACAGTAAAAGAACTTCAAACACTAGAAATGTTAAAACAAAAAACACAAAATATGGAAGAAGAATTTAATCAACTAGAAGTATTAAAAGCAAAAATAGAATCAGCAAATAAAGAAATAGAATTATTAAAACAATTACAAAATGAACAAATAATAAATGTAAATAACAGAATTTCTAAATTAAAAGAAATACAAGTAAATAATAATAATGAATTATTAGAAAAAATAAATGCAATAAATTATGATGATAAATTAATTGAAATAAATCAAAATATATTAAAGAGCCAAGAAGAATATACAAAAATGATAGAAGAAATTAACAATAAAAACAAACCAGAAGAGAAGCCAAGCAATATTATTAGCTTTGAATCATTAAAGAAAAAGAGAAAAGCAAACAAAAAAGTATTTTCTATCAATGAAGATATTATGTCAGATGAGTTAGAAAATTCTTCAGCTTATGTAATAGACCTAAATAGTGAATCATTTGGAATTATGGCAAATTAAAATAAATACATAACAAAAAGTTCTTGAATTTAAAAGATTCAGGAACTTTTATTAAATAAGTAGACATTTATTACAAAATAATGTAGAATATAAATCATAGAAGGAGGGTAAAAATGTTTAAACTACACTCACCATATAAGCCAACAGGAGACCAACCACAAGCAATAGAATATTTATCAAAAGGAATAGATCAGGGCAAAAAATTTCAAACATTACTTGGAGTTACAGGCTCAGGAAAAACCTTCACAATGGCAAACATAATAAATAAAGTCCAAAAACCAACCTTAGTATTAGCACATAACAAAACACTAGCAGGGCAATTATACTCAGAATTTAAAGAATTTTTCCCAGAAAATAATGTAGAATACTTTGTATCTTATTACGACTACTATCAACCAGAAAGTTATATAGCAAGTTCAGACACATATATAGAAAAAGATGCATCAATAAATGACGAAATAGACAAACTAAGACATTCAGCAACACTATCATTATTTGAAACAAGAGATGTAATAATAGTAGCATCAGTATCATGCATTTATGGCTTAGGAGACCCTGTAGACTATCAAGAAATGATGTTGTCTCTACGACCAGGAATGAACAAATCTAGAGATGAAGTATTAAAAAAACTAGTAATAATGCAATATACAAGAAATGAAATAGACTTCAAAAGAGGGACTTTTAGAGCAAAGGGAGATATAGTAGAAATCTATCCATCATCACAAAGTGAAAGTGCAGTTAGGGTAGAATTTTGGGGAGATGAAATAGAAAAAATTTCAGAAATAAATCCATTAACAGGAAAAGCAATAGGAGAAAGAAAACACATATTAATACCACCAGCTTCTCAATATGTTACAAGCAAAGACAAGCTAGATAAGGCAATAGGAACAATAGAAGAAGAATTACAAGAAAGAATAAAATATTTTAAAGATAATAATAAACTAATCGAAGCTCAAAGAATAGAAGAAAGAACAAACTTTGATATAGAAATGATGAAAGAAACAGGTTTCTGTCAAGGAATAGAAAACTATTCAAGACATTTAAGCCAAAGACCTGCAGGAAGCCCACCTTATACACTATTTGACTATTTTCCAAAAGACTTCTTACTTTTAATAGATGAATCACATGCTACAATACCACAAGTAAGAGCAATGTACAATGGAGACAGAGCAAGAAAAGAATCACTAGTAAACTATGGATTTAGACTTCCATCAGCATTTGACAATAGACCATTAACATTTGACGAATTTGAGAAAAGAATAAATCAAGTGATATTTGTAAGTGCAACACCAGCTGATTACGAAAAAGAACACAGTAAAGAAAATGTAGTTGAACAAATAATAAGACCAACAGGATTACTAGATCCTAAAATAGAAGTAAAACCAGTAACAAATCAAATAGATGATTTAATAGAACAAATACGAAAAAGAGTAGAGAAACACGAAAGAGTATTAGTCACAACACTAACTAAAAAAATGGCAGAAGATCTAACAGCATATTTAAAAAGCTTAGACATAAAAGTAAATTATATGCATTCAGACATAAAAGCACTAGAAAGAATGAAAATTATTAGAAATCTACGTTTAGGAGAATTTGACGTTTTAGTAGGAATAAACTTACTAAGAGAAGGGCTTGACATACCAGAAGTATCACTAGTTGCAATATTAGATGCAGACAAAGAAGGCTTCTTACGTTCAGAACGTTCGCTAATACAAACAATAGGACGTGCTGCAAGAAATACAGATGGAACAGTTATAATGTATGCAGATGAATTAACAGAATCTATGGAAAAAGCAATAACAGAAACCAACAGAAGACGAAAAATACAAGAAGAATACAACAAAGCACATGGAATAACACCAAAAACAATAACAAAATCAATAAGAGAAGCAATAAGTGCAGTAAAACAAGAAGACATTGGTGTAGAATTCAAAATGGAAAAAGAAGAAGATGTTAAAAAGGCAATAGAAAAATTAACAGACCAAATGCTAGAATACGCTGCAAACATGGAATTCGAAAAAGCAGCTGAAACAAGAGATAAAATAAAAGAATTAGAAAAATTGTTCTAAAATAAAAAGACAAGCATATAATATTAAAAATAATTGCAAGGAGAATAAAAATGCAAATTATTAAATATTGTATGCTTTTTTTAGTGTTTATATTATCAAATGTAATAGGAAATTATATAGCAAAAGGTTATATGTTAAGACTTGAAGAATTAGAAGAAATAAAAAATGCTTTAAATATATTTAAAACAAAAATAAAATTTACATATGAACCAATACCTGAAATATTTGGAGAAATTAGTGAGAATTCTAGTAAAAATATATCAAATTTGTTTTTTAAGGCAAAAGAAAAAATGAAATTTGAGAGCACAGATATAGCTTGGGAAGAAGCGGTTGAAGAATTAAAAAGTAATTTGAAAACAGAGGACAAGCAAACAATAAAAACTTTATCTAAATTATTAGGGTCAACAGACACTGATGGGCAAATAAGCCAAATTGAAGTAACAGAAACTTTCTTAGAAAAACAAATACGAGAAGCGGAAGAAGAAAAACAAAAAAATGAAAAATTATACAAAAAGCTAGGGGCAACAATAGGACTAGCCATTGTTATTATTTTGATATAGGGGGATTTATTATGAGTATAGATTTATTATTTAAAATAGCAGCAATAGGAATATTAGTTGCAGTGTTATATCAAGTTTTAGTAAGAGCAGGTAGAGAAGATCAAGCAATGATGACAACACTTGCAGGACTTGTTATTGTGTTAACAATGGTAATAAAAGAAATAAGCGGATTATTCGATACAGTAAGAACCTTGTTTAATTTATAAATGATTTATAAGGAGCTTAAATTATGGAAATAATTAAAATTATAGGAATAGCTCTAACAGCTTTAGTTATTATTATTATGTTAAAACAATATAGACCAGAATATGCAGTTTTTATAAGCATATTAACAGGAGTGTTGATATTAGTTCTAGTAATGGACAAATTAACTGGAATTATAAATATAATTCAATCAATACAAGACAAATTTGGAATTAATACTCAGTTTATAGCAATATTAATAAAAATAACCGGAATAGCTTTTCTTTCAGAATTTGCAGTAAGTATTTGTAAAGACTCTGGAGAAGCAGCAATAGCCAGCAAAATAGAAATAGGAAGCAAAATAATAATAATATCAATGTCAATACCAATAATATCAAATCTGCTAGAAATTATATTAAAAATTCTGCCATAGCAAAAATATTAAGGAGGAAATAAAGATGTGAAAATACAAAAGAAAATAATATTAATAATTATAATTGCAATAATATTTATTCCTAAAACAGTAAAGGCAGAAGATAATACAATTGCAACACAAAAAGAAACTTTTGGTATAAATTCTTTTATAGAAAATTCAAAACAATATACAGGAGAATTTTTCGCAGATGCAGACATAAGTGAAATATTAAACTCAGCAATAAGTGGAAAAGTAGACAATTCAAAAATATATAAAAAAATATTAAACATATTGGGTACAGAAGTTCAAACAGGAATAAAATCCTTACTTAGTATTCTAGCAATTATAATAATACATAGCATATTAAAATCAATAAGTGAAAGTTTAGAAAATGACAGTATTTCAAAGCTAATCTATTATGTGCAATACATAGCAATAGTAACAATAATAATGAGCAATTTTTCAGATGTGATAAATTTAGTAAAACAAACTTCAAATAATCTAATAGGATTTATGAATACATTAATACCAGTATTAGTATCACTTATGTTATATACAGGAAGTATAACAACTACAAGCATACTAGAACCAATAATATTATTCTTAATAAATTTTATAGGAAATTTAATTCAAAACATATTAATACCAATAATCTTAATAATTGCATCTATTAGCATAATATCAAAAATATCAGACCAAGTTCAAGTAGCAAAATTATCAAAATTCTTAAAATCAAGTACATTATGGTTTTTAGGAATAATTTTAACAATTTTTGTTGGAATAGTATCTTTAGAAGGAACACTTGCAAGCAGTGTAGATGGAATAACTGCGAAAACCGCAAAATCAATTGTAAGTTCAGCAGTACCAGTAGTTGGAAAAATTTTAGGAGATGTAGTAGATAGTGTTCTAGGATGCGGAATTATATTAAAAAATGCAGTAGGTTTTGTAGGAGTGGTAATAATAATCAGTATATGCATAGTGCCAATTTTAAAATTATCAGTATTAACAATCTCGTACAAGCTAGTAGCAAGCATAAGCGAAGTAATAGCAGATGCAAAAATAGTGAAATTATTAGATGAAATGGGAGATATATTTAAAATCTTATTAGGAATATTATTCACAATATTTTTTATGGTAATAATAGGAACAACCTTACTTATAAAAATGTCTAATACAGGAATGATGTACAGATAAGGAGGAACAAGTGGTAAATTTTTTAAGTAGTTGGGTAAAAAATTTAAGTTTAGCAATAATTGTAGTATCAATATTAGAAATGTTACTCCCTAATAATAAAACTAAAAAATACGTAAAAATGGTAATGGGATTATATATATTGTTTAGTATAATATCTCCTTTTATAAAAAATAGTGATAAGCTTAATTTTGAAAATATTGATGTTTCTTCATATATAAACGAAGAATTAGATACCAGTAATGTAGAGGTTAATCAAGAATCAATGGACAAAAGATTAAAAGAAATTTATATAGAAGAATTAGAAAATGATATTACCAAAAAGTTAAAAGAAAAAGGCTATACAATAGAATATTGCAAAGTTGATGCAAATATATCTCAAGAAAATAATGGCTCAGGTATAAAAAAGATAACTTTAAAATTAGACAAAAAAGAAGAGACGAGAACAGATGAAAATTCCAAAGCTAATGAAAACACAACAGAAACAATAGAAAACAAAATTGTTTCTGAAATACAAAAAATTCAAAAAGTAGAGGTAAAAGTAGGAAACAATACAAAAGAAAACAGTACAGAAAATGAAAATTCGAAAATTACCAAAACAGACATTGAAAGTGTAAAAGAATTTTTAATAAGTGAATACGGGGTGAGCAAATCATGTTTAAAGATAAATTAAAGAAAATAATTGACAGTAAAGAAGAAACAGAAGGAAACAACAAAAAGAAAATAGAAAACTTAGTATTTTTTGTTGTTATTTTAATAATAACAATTGTTATTATAAACTATGTATGGAATGAAAATAAAAAATCGAACAAAACAATTACCAACACAGCAGGTAGACAACTTGCAAATACAGATACAACTCAAACAGAAGAAAGCAATAATTTAGAAGAACGATTAGAAAATATACTAGGAAAAATACAAGGAGTTGGAACTGTAAAAGTTTTTATAAATTACTCAGAATCAAGTCAAACAGTTGCAATGTATAATGAAAATTCAAAAACAAGCACAACAGAAGAAACAGATACTTCTGGGGGAACAAGAAAAGTTGAACAAACAGATTCAGACAAAGAAATTGTATACCAAGAAGAGAATGGAAAAAAAACACCAATAGTTCAAAAAACTTTACAACCCAAAATAGAAGGAGCAATTATAACAGCAAAAGGAGCATCAAATGTTAATGTAAAAACAAACATAATACAAGCCGTAGAAGCTGCAACAGGACTGGCTGCACACAAAATTCAAGTTTTTGAAATGGAATAGGAGGATTAATTATGAAATTATTTAAAAAGAATCAAGTAATAATCTATGTTATTGCTTTAATGTTAGTAGCAGCAGGATATTTAAATTATACTGCTAATGGTAATACAAATAGTATAATACCAACTAGTGGAACAGAAGAAGAATTTGACAAAATGGCAAATATAGGAGATGCACAATTAGTCAGCAGTAATGATATTGTAAATGAGGCAGTAAACAATACCACCAACAATACAGAAAATGCTAAAACAGAAAACACAAGTAGCAATACAGTTACTACAAGTTCTACTACAACAAGCACAACAAATAATAGTGATTATTTCAAAACATCAAAATTAGAAAGAGATACAATGTATTCGCAAATGATAGAAACATATGAAAAAGTTTTAAACAGTGATAATTCATTAGAAACACAAAAGCAATCTGCAACAGATGAAATAAAAAAAATAAATGACACAAAAAATAGTATAATGATATGCGAAAATCTTATACAAACAAAAGGCTTTGAAAATAGTGTTGTATTTGTAAATGGGGAAAGTGTTAGTGTGATAATAGAGGCTAGTGAATTAAGCAAAGAACAAGTTGCACAAATTCAAAATATTATTTCAAGAGAAATGAATGCAAAGGCTGAAAATATACATATTTCTAACAAATAGAATAAAAAAAATAATAGATAATGATTAAGCAATATTTTCTGTGAGAATTTTAATGTAAGCTCCAATTTCTTCGTTAGTCAAACCTAACTCATCAATTAACTTCTTTAAAATATCTCTCCTAGGAAATGCTTTTTCATTATCTATTCTTACATATTGTCTTAAACTTATACCCAGTTTTTCTGACATTTGCTCTTGTGTCAGATGCATGGAATTTCTTTTTTCTTTTATCATAAAATCACCTTATATTTTTTTGAAATTTTATATATAAATTATCATAAAATCAAACTAAATTATATTGACTTTTTATGTCATATTAGTGTATTATTAATGTGACAAATAATGACATGTTAAAATACAAAGGAGGAAACTTGAAATGGAAAAAATTAAGAAAGAATATGGAATTACGTTGGTAGCATTAGTTATTACAATAATTATTTTATTAATTTTGGCAGGAGTTGCAATAAATGCACTAACTCAAACAGGATTATTTGAAAATGCAAAACAAGCAAAAAATATAACAGAAAATGCACAAAAAGATGAAAATAAAAAATTAGGCGAATATAGTAGTAAAATAAATGAATATATTAGTGGAACATCAAGAGATGAAGCTTCATCAGAAGTTTTAAAAAAGATTGAAGAAACATCAACGGTAAACACATATAGTTATACAGGAAGTGAACAAGAATATACAGTACCGGAAGATGGGTACTATAAAATAGAATGTTGGGGAGCTCAAGGAGGAACTTATCAATATGCAGTAGGTGGAAAAGGAGCATATACAAAAGGAATAATAAAGTTATCTAAAGGTGAAAAATTATATGTATATGTTGGTGAATGTTATAATGGAGCCAGAGAGACAATGTGCTACAATGGAGGAGGTTCAGGTTTGTCTGGTAAAGCTATCATATCTTAAGCTTCAGGAGGTTCATCATATATTTCAGGATATGATGGATGTAACTCAATAGCAGAGTCATCAACAGAGGAAAACATAATACACACAGGAAATATTATACATTATTCAGGAAAATACTTTTTATATACAAGAATGGAATCAGGAAGAAATTATATGCCATCTCCAAGTGATACAACAACAGAAGTACAAGGTAACTCTGGAAATGGTTATGCCAAAATAACAAAAATGAAAGTAGAAAATTTTTAAGCACGAAATTTGTCGAACGATTTATGTTGAAAAGCAATAGAAAATATGATAATATAAGACTGTACATTATTTGTCAATGTATAGTCTTATAAATTTTTAAATCAAAACAACTTAGGAAAGACAAAAATAAATCTAAAAAAATCCCACAAATATCATAGAAAATAGGAAAAAGGAGGTTAATACAAAAAAGTAAACAAAAGAATTATAAAAAATACAAATTTACTACAGAAAAAACATTGATAAATAAATAAAATATAATTATAATAAAGGAGATGAAGTAATATAGAAAATTTTACTTATGGAGACTAATATAAAGATATTTTTAAAAATCCTAAAAGAAATAGATGGAGGTGAGGAGAAAATGTTAGCATTAGTAGATATGATAAGAAACGAAAACAAGATGTATATAAACATGGGAAGGAAAGAAGGTAAAAAGCAGAGTTGTTTAGAAATAGCCAAAAATCTTTTAAAAATAAATATGCCAATATCACAAATAAGTGAAGTTACAAAATTAACAGAAGAAGAAATAGAAAAAATAAAAATATAAAAAACAAAGTACAAGTTTTTTCGAAAAATACTTGTACTTTTTTCAATTTATATATATAATAAACAACAGAAAAAATGGAGGTAAGAAATGAACTTTATAGAAAATATAAAAAACAGAGCAAAACAAGAAATAAAAACAATAGTGCTTCCTGAAGCAGAAGACATACGAACATTAAAAGCAACACAAATAGCATTAAAAGAAAAATATGCCGACATTGTTTTAGTTGGAAATGAAAAAATAATCAAACAAAAAGCACAAGAAAACAATGTAAATATAGAGGGAGCAACAATAATAAATCCACAAACATCAGAAAATTATGAAAAATATGCACAACTATTATATGAACTAAGAAAAAATAAAGGAATGACAATAGAACAAGCAAAAGAACTTGTACTAAATCCAGTATACTTTGGAATGCTTATGGTAAAAGATGAAGAAACAAAAGCAGATGGTTTAGTTTCAGGAGCTGTACATTCAACAGCAGATACTTTAAGACCAGCTTTACAAATACTAAAAACAGCACCAGATACAAAATTAGTATCAGCATTTTTTGTAATGGTAGTTCCAGATTGCGAATATGGAGAGAATGGAACATTTATATTTGGAGATGCGGGATTAAATGAAAATCCCAATCCAGACCAATTATCAGAAATTGCAATATCATCAAGTAAAAGTTTTACACAATTAGTACAAAAAGAACCAAAAATTGCAATGTTATCATATTCAAGCCATGGAAGTGCACATTCTGAATTAACAGAAAAAGTAATAGAAGCAACAAAATTATTAAAAGAAAAAGAACCAAATTTAATAGCAGATGGAGAATTACAATTAGATGCTGCAATCATCCCGGAAGTTGCGGCTTCAAAAGCACCAACAAGTCCATTAAAAGGAGAAGCAAATGTATTAATATTCCCTAACTTAGATGCAGGAAACATTGGTTATAAATTAGTACAAAGACTAGGAAAAGCAGAAGCATATGGACCATTATGCCAAGGAATTGCAAAACCAGTTAATGATTTATCAAGAGGATGTAGTGCCGAAGATATAGCAGGAGTTATTGCTATAACAGCAGTACAAGCTCAAAATAAATAAATTAAATAAATTAAATAAATTTAAAGGAGACTAAAAAATGAAGGTATTAGTATTAAACTGTGGTAGTTCATCACTAAAATATCAATTAATCAATATGGAAACAGATGAAGTTATGGCATCTGGAAAATACGAAAGAATAGGAGAAGAAGAAGCATTTATTACACATAAAGCAAAAGGTAAAAAAGTAGAAATTCAAAATCCAGCATATAATCATGCAGAAGCAATAGATTTTACTTTAAAACAATTCACAAATCCAGAATATCAAGTTATAGAAAGCTTAGATGAAATCAATGCAATAGGACATAGAGTTGTTCACGGAGGAGAAATCTTCAAAGAATCAGCAATAATTGATGATGAAGCAATAGAAAATATCAAAAAATGTGGTGAATTTGCACCATTACACAATCCAGCAGCAGTTTTAGGAATGGAAGCTTGCAAAAAAGTTATGCCAGGAAAACCAATGGTAGCAGTATTCGATACAACTTTCCACCAAACAATGCCAAAAGAAAAATATGTATATCCAATACCATATAAATATTACGAAAAATACGGAGTAAGAAAATACGGAGCACATGGAACATCTCATTTATACGTATCACAAAGACTTGCAGAAATAGAAAATAAATCTTTAGAAGGAACAAAAATAGTAACTTGCCACTTAGGACAAGGTTCAAGTATATGTGCAATAAAAGATGGAAAATCATTAGATACAAGTATGGGACTTACACCACTTGGAGGATTACCAATGGTTACAAGAAGCGGAGACTTAGACCCATCAGTAGTTACATATTTAATGAAAAAAGAAAATTTAAGTGCACAAGAAATGGAAGACATTTTGAATAAAGAATCTGGACTTTCAGGAATGTCAAACTTAAAACCTGATTTCAGAGTAATAGAAAACACATCTGTAGAAGGACAACCAGATGCATTAATGGCAGTAGAAACATTCAACTATTCAATAGCAAGCTACATTGCAAAATATGCAGTTGCAATGAATGGAGTTGACTACATAATATTTACAGGTGGAATTGGAGAAAACCAAATAAACATCCGTAAAGGAATTTGTGAAAAATTAGCATTTATGGGAGTAAAAATAGACTTAGATGAAAACAATATGAGAGGGGAAGAAAAAGTTATTTCTACACCAGACTCAACAGTTAAAGTATATGTAATTCCTACAAACGAAGAATTAATGATAGCAAAAGAAACATTAAGATTAGTAAAATAAAATGTCAAAAAAGACCGTCCCATCTGACAGAAATGTCAAACGGGACGGCCTTTTTTGACAGAAATAAAAACAAAACAGATATAATTGAAATAAATTCAAATTATATCTGTTTTGCTGTTGTGTTTAAATTGAGTTTTTTAGTTATTGAAGATATAAATTTTCGAAAATTTCTAATAATCTTTTATTAACCTTTCCTTGAAAGATAATCAAAGAATAGTAATAATATAGAAAATTTTCATGCCGGCTAATATAAGATGATATTAATAAATCATTGTCTAAAATCCAAATTATTGATTTAACAAAATTACATTTATTACTTCTAGATAAACAGCTAATTGCATCAATAAGAACACTTTTCTTAATAAGAGAATACAATTTACTTATAATATCAGCTTCTGTAATATGAAATTTTGTAAATAAAATGTTTTCGGATCCTTCCTGAAATTGATTGTAAACGTTATGTGCAACAGTTTCAATTTCTGTGGAATGATTTTTTAATAAATACTTATAATGCTTAAGTATCTTCTTGTTAGACCCCAATATTGAGTTGATAAATGATTCGGAAAACTCTAATTTTAACATAGCTAACCTCCTAAAATTTCTGGAGGTTTTACCCTCCAAGCCTATAATTAATAGTTACTAAGAGAGTATTACTATAAAATATGAGTTTATTATAGCACTTGTTTTTTTATATATCAACATATTTTATAAAATAAAACTGAAAATAAACATTGCAAAAAAATACAAAAAAGTGTAAAATAAAACCGGAAAAATCAAAAAAGGAGATAAAAAATGGAAAACACAGTAGCAGTAGATATCTTACTAACAACTTATAACACAAATATAGAATACTTAAAACTTCAACTAGATAGCATACTAAATCAAACCTATAAAAACTTCACACTTATAATCTCAGATGACTGTTCAACAAAACAAGAAGTAAAAGAAGTTTTACAAGAATATGCCAAAAAAGACAATAGAATAAAACTATATTTTCAACCACAAAATCTAGGTTATACAAAAAATTTTGAATTTGTCTTAGCACAATCAACAGCAGATTATATAGCTTTTAGTGACCATGACGATATATGGTATCTAAACAAAATAGAAGAAAGCTTAAAAACACTAAAAGAAAAAAATGTAGACCTAGTCTACTGTGATGCAAACCAAATTGATGAAAAAGGCAATATATTACATGAGAGTTATTTAAGATACAAAAATATGCCAATAATAAACGAAAAAAATAACAGTAAAAAGGAAATACTAGCATTTTCAAGACATATAGCTATTGGATGTAGCCAGATATTTACAAAAGAAGTAAAAGAAAAACTAATACCATTCACTCCAAGCACAATGGCACATGACTGGAACACAGTTTACATAGCATCCAAAATGAAAGGAATTTATTGCTTGGATAAACCACTATTTGGTTATAGACTACACGGAAACAATGCATTTGGAGGAAGAAACTTCAAGCAAAACGTACATATATGGAAACAAAAAGAAGGAAACAACTATAAATCATATTTAAAATATAGACACCATGCAATAACAGACACATATCTAGCAGGAGTGCTAATGTGTGAAGAATATTCAAAAAGAATAGAAAACAATAATCTAAAAAAACAAGAAAATGAAGTAATAAAATACTTTAAAAATGCACAAAAACACAAAATGATATATTTACCAATACACAAATATTTTAAATACCTATCATTCAAAGGAATACAAAAAAGAGCAATAAAAGAAATTATGATACTACACTTCCCACTAATAGGGTACATGATATTCTCAATAATATAGAAACAAAAAAATATCTTTATGGTTATGGGAATGGAAGGTGTACAAATAAATATTTTTGAGTGCGACCGAAATAATTTTAGAAATTCTTAATTAATTTTTAGGGGAATGTTCACGTCGAGCGTCAGCGAGGACTAAGTGAAAGGGACCCAAAAAATCAATTTAGAAATTCTTAAATTATGAAGCAAGCCGAAAAAATATTTATTTGTACACCTTCCATTTCCATAACCATAAAGATATTTTTTCAATTAACAATATTAATAACCTCATTTTTATTGACAAAACCCTAATTTAAATATAAAATAAATGCAGAATTTTTAAGCAAAAAATTACAAAAAATTTCAAATAAAAAAATAATCAAAACGGGAGAAAAAATAATGGAATTCATAAAAACAATATTAAAAAATAGAAGCATAATATGGAAACTAGGAAAAAGCGACTTCAAAAACAGATTTGCAAGTACAAGCTTAGGAAGTATATGGGGATTTTTACAACCATTTATATTCCAAATGATGTATGTATTTGTATTTCAATACGTATTTAAATCACCAGGAGAGGCAGGAGCACCATATGTTGTATGGTTCTTACCAGGAATGGCAATATGGCAATGCTTAAATGACAGCATAATGAGTGCAAGTAATTCAATAAGGAGTTATAGTTATTTAGTAAAAAAAGTAATATTTCCAGTAGATGCAATACCAATTATATCATTAATAGGAAGTAGCTTTGTATCAATATTCTTATTTATAATTGCAACAGCAGTATGTATAGCCTTCAAATTTGTACCAAATGTATGGATTGTTTTATACATAATTTTTGCTACATATGCATTTATCATAGCATTTACAAGATTAACATCAGCAATAACAACATTAGTACCAGACTTTTCAAACTTATTAGGAATATTAATGCAATTATTTTTCTGGGCAACACCAGTAGTTTGGAGCTTAACAAGACTTGCTGATCATCCAACTATGCTAAACATAATGCAATATATGCCATTTTCATATTTAGTAACAGGATTTAGACAAGCCTTTATGGGTGGAGATATAATAACAGCAAATCATGGAATTTACACAATAGTATTTTGGGTAATAACAATATTAATGTTTGTATGGGGAAACCATGTATTTAACAAAAATAAAAAAGATTTTGCAGATGTATTATAATTACTAAATAAACAAGAGGAATAAAAATGGAAGAAAAAATAGATATATTATTAGCAACATATAATGGTGAAAAATATGTGGCTGAACAAATTGAAAGTATATTGAACCAAACATACAAAAATTTTAATTTAATAATATCTGATGATAACTCAAGTGATAATACACCTAAGATTTTAGAAGATTATGCAAAAAAAGATAGTAGAATAATCTTAAATCTTCAAGAAAAAAATTTAGGAGTAGTAAAAAATATAGAATTTTTATTGAAACAAGTGCAAAATGAATATTATATGCTTTCAGACCAAGATGATGTATGGCTTGAACAAAAAGTAGAAAAATCTTTAGAAATCTTAAAAAATGAAAATGCAGATTTAGTTTTTGGTGATTTAGAAATAGTAGATGAAAATTTAAAAACAATTCATCCATCTTTTAGTGATTTTATGTCATTAACAAAAAAGATAGAAAAAAACATAAACAATTATAAATTAAATTATTTATATAATTGCATAACAGGATGTACAATTTTATCTAAGAAAAAATATTTAGAAAAAATTTTACCATTACCAGATACTTCAAGCCATTTAATACATGACCATTGGATTGGCTTAATGGTGTCTTTGAATGGTAAAATTGCTTATATGAATAAAGCTTATATAAAATACAGACAACATGGAGATAACCAAGTTGGAACAGATAAGCTTTCATATAAATTAAGAACTCTAGAAGAAATAAGAGAACATTTTATAAAAGTAAAATTAGGAGTGTTTGGAGTATATGTAGAAAATAACGAAAAATTTCCAAAAGAACTTCAAACATTAAATAAACAAGCCTTAGAATATTTTAATATGGTACAAAAAAAGAAAAATGTGAATTTTAGAAAGTGGAATATTTTTTATAAGTTATATAAAACAGAAAGCTTTAAATATTATATGCTAAACTTCATAATAATTAATTTACCAATATTAGGAAAATTATTATTTAATATAAGAAAAACCATTAAAAAATAAAAGGGACAATAAACCGGAGGAAAGTAAAAAATGAATAAAGAAGAAAATTCTGAAAACATGATTGAAATTAAAAATTTAAGAAAAGATTACAAAATGTATAAAAGTAAAAAAGCTAGATTATTAGAAGCTGTACTTCCTTTTTATCAAAATCATGGTACATTTAGTGCAATAAATGATTTAGATTTAACTTTAAAAAAAGGTGAAGTATTAGGAATTCTAGGAAAAAATGGAGCTGGAAAATCAACTTTATTAAAAATGATAACAGGAGTTGTAGCACCAACAAGTGGAACAATAAAAGTTAATGGGAAAATAAGTTCATTATTAGAATTAGGAGCAGCTTTTAACTCAGACTTAACAGGGCTAGAAAATATATATCAACATGGACAAGTTATGGGATTAACAAATGAACAAATAGAAGCAACAAAACAAGACATAATAGACTTTGCGGATATAGGAGACCATCTATATCAACCAGTAAAAACATATTCATCAGGAATGTTTGCAAGACTAGCTTTTGCGTGTGCAATAAATGTAGACCCAGATATATTAATAGTTGATGAAGTTTTATCAGTTGGAGATATGGCTTTCCAATTAAAATGCTTCAAAAAATTTGAACAATTCAAAAAAAGAGGAAAAACAATTCTTTTTGTTACACATAATATAACAGATGTAATAAGAAATTGTACAAGAACAATTATTATAAATGATGGTAAAAAAATATATGATGGAGATGTAAAAGGCGGAGTTGAAAGATATAAAAAAATTATTGTAAAATTAGATTCTGATAGACAAGAAATAGACAAAAAAGAAAAAATAAAAAATGAACAAGAAAAAGACCTAATCCAAAACAAAGTAACAGATAAAGATGAATGGAAGAAAAACTATACAATAAATCCTAACATAATAGAATACGGAAACGGTCAAGCAGACTTAATAGATTTTGGTATTTTTGATGCAAATGGAAATATATTAACATCAATTCCGAATGACAAAGAAATTGTTTTAAAATCAAAAGTTGTATTTAATGAAAGAGTAACAGACCCAATATTCACAATGACAGTAAAGGATTTTAAAGGTTTAGACCTTATGGGAACAAATACCTTAATAGAAAAAATTGTAACAGGAACATTTGAAAAAGGAGATACGGCTATAGCTGAATTCAAACAAAGAATAAGTTTAGCACCAAATAAATATACATTATCATTTAGTTGTACACATTTTAACGGTAATGGAGAATTAGAGGTACTAAGTAGAAAATATGATGCTTTATTAGTAGAAATAACATCAAATAAAGATACTGTAGGACTATATAGAATAGATTCAGATATAAATGTTACAAAAATAGAAGGGGAAAAATAATATGAAAAAGAAAAATAAAATTGTAAAAATAATAGCAATTTTAGTTTTAATAATTTTAGTAATAGGCACAGGTCTATACATAAAAAGAAGAAATAATTACATATATATAACACAATTTTCTCCAACTACATCAAGACAAATGATGGGATATGCAATAAAAACTTTAAATGGAAAAATAGTTGTAATAGATGGTGGGTTACAAGAAGATGCACAGCAACTAGAAAAATACATTACAGATAATGGTGGAGAAGTAGATACATGGTTTATCACACATCCACATATTGACCATGCAGGAGCTTTTGAGATAATTTCACAAAATACCTCAATAAAAATTAATAAAATCTATATGTCAATAGAAGACAAAGATTGGTATTTAACAAATGAACCATCAAGAACAATAGATATAGAAGAATTTTTCAAAGTAATAAATCAAGAAAAAATAGTAGAAAAGATAATAGAACCACAAGTAAATGATATTATAAAAATTGATAATATTACAGCAAAAATTCTAGGAACAAAAAATCCAGAAATAACTACAAATGCTATAAATAATTCAAGCATGGTAATACAAATACAAGTTAACCAAAAGAAAATATTATTTTTAGGAGATACAGGAACTGAAAGTAGTGAAAAATTAATAAAAAATCAAGGAAAAAATTTAAAATCAGATATAGTTCAAGTCGCACACCATGGTCAAGCAGGAGCAACAGAAGAATTATACAAAATAGTAAATCCTAAAATATGTTTATGGCCAACTATAGATTGGTTGTGGGACAATATAGCAGATGGAAAGAAAAATGCAGGACCATTTAAAACAATGGAAACAAGACAGTGGATGGAAAATCTAAAAGTAAAACAAAATTACTTAGCGCAAGATGGAATAAAATTAATAAAAATATTCTAACCAGAAAATTAAGGAGGGGGATTTGATGGTTATAGATGAAGAAATAGACTTAAAAAGAAATGTATTACAATGGTACCCAATAAAAGAAAATAGCACAATTTTGCAAATAGGTTTTGAAAGCTATGAAGTAATTGATGAAATGTGCAAAAAAGCAGAAGATGTAACACTAATTGTAAACAGTGAAGAACAAAAAGAAAAAATATTACAAAAAGCAAAATATGAAAATTTAGAAATAATAGTGGAACAAGACCTAGAAAAAATAGAACAAAAATATGATTATGTATCATTAATAGGAACCATTAAAATCTACAAAGACATATTAGAAGAAAAGGCATATAAAAGATTACAAAAATTATTAAAAATCGCAAATAAAATTTGTAAAGATACAGGAAAAATTTTATTAACAGTAGACAATAAATATGGAATGAAATTCTGGACAACAATGTATGCACAAAAAAATATACTGTGTAATCAAAAATTTGCATTAAGCAAAACAATGATAGAACAATTACTAAAAGAAGCAAATCTTACAAATTACAAATTTTATTATATGTTACCAGATTATAAAATAACAAATGTAATTTTTACAGATAATTTCTTACCAAATGTAGAAAGCATACATAGAGATTTTACATATGGAGAAGAAGAATTTACTAACTTCAATGAAATAGAAGGATTTGGGGAAATATTAAAAGAAAATAAAGAATTATTTAAATTCTATTCAAATTCATATTTTATAGAAATTGGAAAAAATAATTTAGAAGAAAATGATATAAAATTTGTTACATACACAAATATTAGAAAAGAAAAATATAGAATAAAAACAATAATATATAAAGACAGAGTAGAAAAAACATATAATAACGAAAAAGCAGAAGCACATATAAATCAAATAAAAAGAAATATAGACATAATGAATGAATTGAAAATAAAAACCTTAGATACATATGAAAATGAAAAAATAATCAGTAAATATGTTGAAAATGGAAAAAGTTATGATAAAATCCTATTAGAATATTTGGAACAAGAAAACAACGAAAAGTTCTTTTCAGAAATAAAAACATATCAAAATAGAATAACAAAAATATTGAAAAACGTCGACTATGTACAAATAAAAGAAAATAATGTATTTACAAAATATAATGTTGATTGTGAAGAAGAATTATTAGAAAAACTTCATTTTGTAAAGCACGGATTATGGGATTTAATTTTTCAAAATGCATTTTATATAGATAATAACTTATATTTCTATGACCAAGAATGGTATGAAGAAAACATACCAGTAGAATATATAATTTATAGAGCAATTGCATATTTCCCAAATGCACACGCATATATACCAACAAATAAATTATATGAAACCTTAGAAATTGAAAAATATATTCAAATATTCCAAGAGCTAGACAATAAAATCCAAGATGAAATTAGAGACAACAAAATTTGGGAGGCTCATAACAGAACAAAAACAGGACAAACATTAATGGATTTATATTACAATTTACAGAAAGAATATGAAAATTATAAAAAAGAACATGAAAATATTAATATAGATGAATTAATAAAAGAAAACATGCAATTAAAAAATGAAAATATCGAATTAGAAAAACAAAAAGAAAATTTTGTAAATGAAACAAAAAGCTTAACAGATACAGTAAATGTATTAAAAGGTCTAAATAACAGAATGGCAAATTCAGCATCATGGAAAATAACAAAACCACTTCGCTGGATTAGAAGAAAATTTTAGGGGATTATTGTAGGAGGAAAAAAGTGAGAAGATTACAAAATATAATGAATCAAGTTAGATATTATTTTAAAAAATATGGTTTTGTAAAAACAGTAAAAAAGGTTGTTTTAAAAACATATACAAAAATATTTAGAAGAGAACAAGAAGCACATCTTGTAAGTGAAAGAGAAAAATATCAAATATGGATTAAAAATAATGAACCAGATGAAAAACAATTAGAAGAACAAAAAAATACAAAATTTAAAATAGAACCTAAATTTAGTTTAGTTGTTCCAATGTATAACACACCAGTAAACTTTTTCGAAGAACTAGTAGATTGTTTGATCAATCAAACATATTCAAATTGGGAGCTTTGTTTAGCAGATGGAAGTCCAAAAGAGAATGAAGAAATAAAACCAATATTAGAAAAAGATGAAAGAATTAAATATAAATTTTTAAACGAAAACAAAGGTATTTCAGGTAATACAAATGAAGCTTTAAAATTAGCAACAGGAGATTATATAGCATTACTTGATCATGATGATTTAATACCAAGATTTTGTTTATATGAACTTACAAAAACAATAAATGAACATCCAGATGTAGAATTTATATACACAGATGAAGATAAAATTGAAACAACACAAGCAACAAGAAGAGACCCACATTTTAAACCAGATTTTGCAATAGATACTCTACGTTCAAATAATTATATAACACATTTATCTGTATTCAAAAAAGAATTAATGGACAAGTTAGGTGGATTTAGAGACAAATATAATGGAGCACAAGATTTTGATATTATTATGAGAGCTTGTGAAGAAAGCAAAAAAATAATACATATACCAAAGGTTTTATATCATTGGAGAGTACATCCAAACTCAACAGCAATGGTAGCAGATGCAAAACCATATGCTTATGAAGCAGGAATAAAAGTAATAGAAGACCATTTAGAAAGACAAGGATTAAAAGCAAAAGTAACACATGGTGGAGATATACCAGGAGTATATGAAGTAGAATACGAAGTAGAAGGAAATCCAAAAGTTTCTATAATAATACCAAACAAAGACAGTGTAAAAATATTAAAAAACTGTATAAATTCAATATTAAAACTTACAACATATGACAACTATGAAATAGTAATAGTAGAAAATAATAGTACAAATCCAAAAACATTTGATTATTATGAAATGATACAAAAATTAGATAAAGTTAGAGTTGTAAAATATGAAGAAAAAGGCTTTAATTATTCTAAAATAATAAATTTCGGAGTTAAAAATTGTCCAGACAGTGAATTTGTAGTTCAATTAAATAGTGACACAGAATTATTAACACCAAACTGGTTAGAAAAATTTATTGGTTATGCACAAAGAAAAGATGTCGGAGCAGTTGGAGCAAGACTATATTATGAAGATAAATCAATACAACATGCAGGAATTGGAATAGCAATATGCGATTTAGCAGCAAACTTACTTACAAATACACCAAATGGTTTCCATGCATACTTTGGAAGAGAATGCTTAACACAAGATTTATCAGCAGTTACAGGAGCATGTCTATTCTCAAGAAGAAGCATATATGAAGAAGTAGGTTATATGGATGAAGAAAACTTTGCAGTAGCACTTAATGATGTAGATTTTTGTTTAAAAATTAGACAAAAAGGTTACTTGATAGTATATAATCCATATGTAGAATTTATGCATTATGAATCAAAAACAAGAGGCTATGAAGATTCGCCAGAAAAACAAGCAAGATTTGAAAGAGAGTGCAATAATTTTAGAACAAAATGGAGAAAAGTGTTAGATGCTGGTGACCCATATTCTAATATAAACTTTGATAAAAATACTGCACAATACAATGTCAGAACAGATAAAATAGAATATTAAAAATCAATTAAGGAGAAGGTTTAATGACTGAGAAAATAAAGAAATTTATAAAAAAAGGAAATTATACAAAAACAAAAATAGTGTTATTGATTTTAATATCCATTATAGGAGCATTTATATTAACATCAATTGCAAGAAGAGGCTTTATTTGGGATAGAATACCAATTTTAACAGTTATTTTATTTTTTGCAGGATCACATTTTATATTCAATATAAAAGAACTTTACAATAATATATATAAATATAGATTTTATATAGCTGGTATAGTACTAATATATGCAGTGCTAATGGGTTACTCTGGTTCTTCAATAGGTATTTATAATGATATTATTCAACCAAATAACAGAGAAATATATTATAGTCCAATATTTGGCGATAGTCGAACAATAAGAACCGATGAATGGGCTGTAAATGCACCAAGTTTTGTTTCTCAATGTGTAGACCCTAACGGAAATAATTATTCATATTATCATGATAGTTTGAGAGGAACAAAAACAGAAATGTTTTCTCAATTAAATCAACCAATTTTAGATATATTATCAATAGGAAAACCATTTACACTTGGAGCTCTTATTTTAGGAGCTTCAAGAGGATATTCTTTTTTATGGGCAGCAAGTATTATTGCTTTATTATTGGTATCATTTGAATTTTGTATGGTGATATCAAAAAATAATAAATTAGCCTCACTTTTGGGAATGCTACTTATATCTTTTTCGGCATCAACACAATGGTGGCAATGTTATAATATTTTTACATGGGGAATGTTAGCTATAGTATTATTTGATAAATTTATGCTAACAAAGAAATTTAGTACAAAAATTTTATGCTCTATAGGGATATTTATTTCGGGAATATCATATATATTCTATTTTTATCCAACTTGGCAAGTTCCTTATGGATATATATATTTAGCAGTATTGATTTGGGTAATAATAAAGAATTGGAAAGAATACAAAATAAACAAAAAAGATATATTATTAGTTATTGCAATAATATTAGTAATAGGAGCAATATTAGGAATATATTTTGTGAAATCAGCAGATGCTTTAAAATTAATAACAGGAACAGATTATCCAGGAAAAAGATTTGAAACTGGTGGAAAAGAAATAAAAACAATCTTTTCTTATGTATATTCAGTAATCTTCCCATATAAAATAGATACAATTGGTAATCCATGTGAATTATCAAGCATGATATCATTTTATCCAATCCCAATGCTAATAGCATTAATTTATTTAGTAAGGAACATTAAGACTAAAAAACACTGTTCATTTTTAATCCCAATGCTAATAATTAGTATAGTATATTCTATATTTATGGTATTTGGAGTAAATGAAATGTTTGCAAAGATAACACTTTTATATATGACACCTGCAGGAAGACTAGCAGTACCATTAGGATTTAGCCAAATATTACTAATAGTTTATATGTTAGGAAACTTCACAAAAGAGGATATCATACTAAAAAATGAAATTATAAAAAAAGCGGGAACAGTATTAGCATCAATATCAATAATGTACATAGCTTTAAAGACAGATATGAATATTTTGCAAAACCATCCAATGTATATCTATATTTGTGGACTTATATTGGTATATGGAATATATCAAATTGTAAATATAAATGAAGAAAAAAACAAAAAAAGATTAATAATGTTATTAATGCCAGTAGCCATATTAACTGGGGCAACAGTACATCCAATTCAAAAAGGAATAAGTGTTTTAACGGACAAACCAGTAGCCCAAAAAACACAAGAAATAGTATCACAAGATAAAGAAAATAATTTATGGATTTGTGATTCAACAAACTTTATGACAAATAATTATTTACTAGCAAGTGGAGCAAAAATAATAAATTCAACAAATTTGTATACAAATTTTGATTTATATAAAACAGTTTTAGGAGAAGAAGAAAGTCAAAAACCTGAAGTTAGATATGTATACAATAGATATTCTCATATTAATATGGAAATAACTGAAGATAAAAACGATATTGAATTGGTTCAACAAGATAGCATAAAAATATCTTTAACTTCAGAAAAAATAAGAGAATTAGGAGTTAAATATATTTTAACAACAAGAGATTTAGATCAATTTGATACAGAAGATGTGAAATATCAAAAAATATATGATGAAGATGGTATGATTATATATCATGTAGAATATTAAAATAGCATTTGTTAATTTTGAAAGGATAGAATAAAGAAAATATGAAAGTTTTAATAATAATACCAGCTTATAATGAAGCACAAAACATAGAAAAAACAGTAAAAGATGTTACAGAAAACACAGACTATGACTATATAGTTATTAATGACTGTTCAAAAGATAATACAAAAGAAGTATGTGAAAAAAATAACTTCAATATGTTATCATTACCAATAAATTATGGTTTGACAAGCGGTATACAATTAGGAATGAAATATGCATATCAAAATGGTTATGACATAGCAATACAATTTGATGGAGATGGACAACATCAAGCAAAATATTTAAAAGATTTAGTGAATGAAATAGAAAAAAATAATGTAGATGTAGCAATAGGTTCAAGGTTTGTAACAGAAAAGAAACCAGTTACAACAAGAATGATAGGAAGCAGATTAATATCTTTCAATATAAAATTAACAACTGGAAAAACAATAAAAGATCCTACATCTGGAATGAGAGCATACAACCAAAAAGCAATATGGGAATTTAACAGAAATGCTAGTTTAACACCAGAACCAGATACTTTAGTATATATGATTAAAAAAGGATTAAAAATAAAAGAAGTTCAAGTTGAAATGAAAGAAAGAGAATTTGGAGAAAGTTATTTAAATCCAATACGTTCTATAAAATATATGGTGAATATGATATTTTCTATATTATTTATAAGATCAATAACAAGAAAAAACAAATAGAGGTGAAAAAATATGTCAGTAACATTAAGAGTAATATTAATAGTATGTTCTTTTATATCATTTTTCTTATGTATAAAGAAAATAAAACAATCAAAACTAAAAGTTGCAAATTCTGTAACATGGATGCTAGGTAGTATTATACTAATACTAATGAGTATATTCTCAAATGCAGTAGCATGGTTATCACAAAAATTAGGATTTCTAGCACCAGTAAATTTTGTATTCTTAGTAATGATAGCGTTTTTATTAATACAAGTATTTATTGATAATATACATATAACTGAATTAAATGAAAAAATAAAAGATTTAGATCACTATATAGCATTAAAAGAACACAAAGACAATAATAAATAGTTACATATGAGAGGAACTAATAAAATGGAAGAACAAAATAATCCAAAAGTCATTATATGTATGTCAACATATAATGGAGAAAAATATGTTAAAGAACAAATAGAAAGCTTATTAAATCAAACCTATAAAAACCTTAAAATTTACGTTAGAGATGATGGCTCAAAAGATAATACAATAAACATATTAGAAGAATACGAAAAAAATAATAAAATACATTTCATAAAAGGTAATAATGTAGGTGTTGTAAAAAGCTTTTATGAATGCTTAAAAGAAGCTTATGATAATGCAGAATATTTTGCTTATTGTGATCAAGATGACAAATGGCATGAAGATAAAATAGAAAGAGCAATATCAAAATTAAAAAAAGAAAATCAAGAGCAACCACTATTATATTTTTCAGAGTTTAACTATTGTGATGAAAATTTAAATTTTGTAAACAAATCAAATTTAAATAAAAAAGGTGCAAGCTTCGAAAATTCAATAGTAGAATGTATTTCATTTGGAATTGTAGAAGTATTTAATAAAAAATTAGCAACAAAAATATTAGAATCAGGAACAGAAAATATCTGTTTCCACGATTGGTGGGCATATATGATTTCTACTGGTCTTGGGAAAGTTATATATGATGATACAGCAACAGTGGAATATAGAAGAACAGGAAGTAATGTAAGCCCTAGCGGAAAAGCAGGCATAAACTTACAAATATATAGAATCAAAAAATTTGTATTTGGAAAATACTTTAAAAATATAAGATTACAAATTAATAAGTTCCAAAATTTATATAACAATGAACTAAAAGAAGAAAATAAAAAAATAGTAAATTTATTTAGTTTAAAATATAACTTTATCAAATCAATAAAAAAAGTATTTTATCATAAAATGTTTAGACAAAATATTATTGATGAAATATTTTGTAGAATACTATTTTTATTTGGAAGATTATAAGGAGAATTCAAATGAAAACAATAGCAATTTTTTCAGGATACTATTTACCTCATCTAGGAGGAGTAGAAAGATATACATATAATTTAGCAAAAAAATTAAATAAAATGGGTTATCGTTTAATTATAGTAACTTCAAGATATGATAAAAGTTTAAAGGAAATAGAAGAAACAGAATATGCCAAAATATATAGATTGCCAACAGCAAAAATATTTTGTGAAAGATACCCAATAAATATAAAAAATAAAAGATGTAAAGAATTATTTAAGATGTTAGAAAATGAAAATATTGATTCAGCAATTATTCAAACTAGATTTTGGACAACCTCATATTTTGCATCTAAATTTATAGCAAAAAATCATATACCGGCATGTTTAATAGAACATGGAAGTACACATTTTACAGTTAATAATAAGATTTTGGACAAATTTGGTGAAATATATGAACACAAATTAACAGAAAGCATAAAGAAAAATGTAAAAGATTTTTATGGTGTTTCTAGAAAATGTACCGAATGGTTAAAACACTTTAACATAGAAGCAAGAGGTGTATTTTATAACTCTATTGACATAGATGAAGTTGAAAAATATAAAGAATATATTAAAAAAAGTCAAGATAAAATCATAATAACATATGTAGGAAGAATGATAGAAGAAAAAGGTGTTCTAAAGCTAATAGAAGCCTTCAAAAAATTAGAAAAAAAATATAGTAATTTAGAATTAAATTTAGCTGGAGCAGGACCAATATTAGAAAAAATAGAAACAGAAAACAAAGAAGAAAAAAATATACATATATTAGGCAAAGTATCACATGATGAAGTTTTAAAACTACTTGGAAAAACAACAATATTTGTAAATCCATCAGCATTTTCAGAAGGATTACCAACTTCAATATTAGAAGCAGGAATTATGAATTGTGCTGTTGTTGCAACTCCAATGGGAGGAACAACAGAAATTATTTCTAGTGATGATATAGGCTATATATGTGGATTTGAAACAGATGAAATCTTGGAAAAAATAGAAAAATTAATAAATAACAAAGAAAAAATAGAAAAATTAAGTATGAATATAAACCAAAAGGTTAAAGAACAATTTTCTTGGGATATTACTGCTAAAAAAATAGCAGAAACAATAAAATATAAAAAACAATAAAACAAAGGAGAAAAAATGGTAAAAAAATCGGAAATAATATGGAATACCTTAGGGAGCTTTGTTGAATCCTTACTAAGTGCAGTATTATTAATGTTTTGTACAAGACTTAATGGTACAGAGATAGCAGGAATGTTTTCAATAAGTTTTGCAACAGCCACTATTTTAAATGCAATAGGAGATTTTGGAATAAGAATTTATCAAGTAACTGATACAAACAGAAAATATAAATTTGGTGATTATTTATTAGCAAGAGTATTTGTAGTTATAACAATGGTAATAATAGGAATTCTATTTGTTAATATAAGCGGTTATACAGCAGAAAAATTATGGATTTGTATAGCATTAATAATGTTCAAAGTAATAGATAATTTAAGTGAAACATATCAAGGAGAGTTCCAACTAAGAAATAGACTAGACTTAGGTGGAAAATCTATGGTAATAAGGGTTTCAAGTTCATTAATAGTATTTTTTATAACAGATGTAATAACTAAAAATGTAATATTTTCTTGCATAACATTTGTTTTAACAAATCTAACATTATTCTTATTATGGGATGTAAGAATTTTGTCAAAATTTCAAAAATTAGAAATAAAGTATGATAAAAACAATATAAAAGAAATTTTATTAGATTGTTTACCACTTGCAATATCAACTGGTTTAAGTTTATACATTATAAATGCCACAAAATATGCTATAGACAACTTTGGAGATTATACAATGCAAACATATTTTAATGTAATATATATGCCAACATTTGTAATCAATTTAGTTAGTGCATTTGTAATAAAACCATTTTTAAAACCCTTTGGAGATTTATGGAACAGTAAAGAATATCTAAAATTCATAAAATCAATTTCATTAATAATATTAATATTAGCAGGAGCAACAATTTGTATAGATATAGCCTGTGCATTATTGGGAGTACCAGTATTATCATTTATATATGGAATAGATTTAAGCCCATACAAAATGGAAATGATATTACTTGTGATATCAGGATTTTTTTATGCATCAGCAACAGTTATGTTATATGCACTTAGTACAATAAGAAAACAAAAATTAACAACAATAGCATATATTATTACATCAGTAATAGCTTTAATAGCATCAAATATTTGTGTAAATAAATGGCAAATGAAAGGTGCAATAGTCTCAAATATGATAACTACAGTTACTTTGTTTGTTTTATTAGTAATCTTCTTTTTGTATGAATTAAAAAAGAGTAAAATGGGAAAATAAGGAAATTGCTATAAAATGATAAAAAACTATTGATAAAAATCAAAAAATAAACTAAAATTAACATAAATGAATTATGTTGGAGGTAAAGCAAAAATGAAGAAAAAATCTTTAATAGTAATAATTATATTTATTATAATTAATATATTTTCTACATTAGTATATGCAAATAATGAAAGTACAAGTAACAAAACTAAAAATGGGCAATCTAATAACATATTAAAAGAAAATACTGCAATAAATAATAGTTTAGTGAAAAATAATACTAATACAAATAATAGTATAGCTAATACAACAAACAATACTACTAACACTATGACAAATAATGTAATAAAAAAAGATAATACAATAAAAAACAGTATTACTAATAGTATAAACAATACAACAAGTGAAAAAAATACTACTACAAATAAAAATAATACAACTAATAAAGCGGCAACTGAACAAATCCAAGTAGAATCAGATAATTCTAAAGCAAGAGCAGTTGTTAGTAATGGAATTCAATATAGAACGCATGTACAAAATATAGGATGGCAAAACTATACAGAAAATAGCAAAACAGCAGGAACTGAAGGGAAAAGTTTAAGATTAGAAGCAATAAATATAAAATTAGTAGGAGATATAGCATCAAACGTAAAAGTAAAATATCAAGTGCATGTTCAAAACATAGGATGGCAAGGTTGGAAACAAAACAATGAAATGGCAGGTACACAAAACCAAAGTTTAAGATTAGAAGCAATAAAAATAAAACTAGAAACTTCTGATGATTATTCTGTAATGTATAGAGTTCATGTTCAAAATATAGGATGGCAAGAATGGAAAACAGATGGTGAAATAGCTGGTACAGAAGGAAAATCATTAAGACTAGAAGCTATACAAATAAAAATAGTACCAAAGGTAAAAAAAGCATTAATTAACCTTGATACCGCATATGATAATTCAGTTTATTATAGTCCTTCAACAATAAAAGTATCTGGATGGAAGATGGCAAATGTTTCTAATACAAAAATCAAGGCATATATTGACAATAGCACAACACCATTAGCAGATAATCAAATTACATATAAAAAAAGAGATGATGTTATCTCTGCTATAAAAGGCTATGGAACATCAGTTGAAAATGAAAAACCAGGCTTTGAATTTAATATTAATGCAACAAATTTGAAAAACGGAACACATACAATAAAAATAGTTGTATGCACAAAAAATAATGAAAAAATTAAAGAAATAACTTCAAAGATAAAAATAGATAGAGATTTACATGTGCAATATAAAACACATGTCCAAAATGTGGGATGGCAAGGAAATACATTAGATGGAAAAACTGCAGGAACAGAGGGAAGAGCATTAAGAATAGAAGCAATAAATATGAATCTAATTAATGCACCAAAAAATGCTGGAATTATATACAGAACTCATGTACAAAATATAGGATGGCAGTCATGGAAATCTAATGGACAAATGGCAGGAACTTCAGGACAATCTTTAAGAGTAGAAGCAATTGAAATAAAATTACAAAATATGGATAAATACACAATAGAATACCAAGTACATATTCAAAATTATGGATGGAGTGGTTGGTATATAGATGGAGAAACAGCAGGAACAGTTGGACAAGGAAGAAGAATTGAAGCAATCAGAATTAGAATTGTACCAAAATATAAGAGAAGTTATAAAGGAATAGATGTTAGTGAATTTAACCATAGTATAAATTGGGCATTAGTAAAAAGAAGTGGAGTAGAATTTGCAATGATTAGAGTTGGCTATAGAGGATATGGTACAGAAGGAAACTTTAAAGAAGATGCAAATTTTAGAATCAATATAGAATCTGCAAAAAAAGCAGGTGTACCAGTAGGAATATATTTCGTAACACAAGCTACAAATAAAAAAGAAGCAATAGAAGAAGCAAATTGGGTTATAAACAAACTTAAAGGTTATAGTATAAACTACCCAGTTGCTATAGATATAGAAAGATCAACAAAACCTAATGGTTCAGGAAGAGCAGATGACTTGGATAAAAATACACGTACATATTTAGCAAAAACATTTTGCCAAACAATTCAATCTTCTGGTTATACACCTATAATCTATACAAATGTTGAATGGGCAACAAACAAACTTGATATGTCTCAATTATCAGCATATGATACTTGGATTGCAAGTTATAAAGAAAGTATACAATCTGGACCAGGGTATAATGGAAAATACTCAATGTGGCAGTATACAAGTTCAGGAAAAGTAGATGGAATACTTGGAAATGTTGATTTGAATATTTGTTATAAAAAATACTAATGAAAGGAAAACAAAATGAAAAAAATAAAAGAATTATATTTAAAATATAAAGAAATTATAAATTATTTAATATTTGGTGTATTAACTACATTAGTATCTTTAATAGTATATTATTTATTAGTATTTACATTTTTAAATCCATCAAACCCTATTGAGCTACAAATTGCAAATATATTATCTTGGGTAGCAGGAGTAGCATTTGCATATTTTACAAACAGAAAATTTGTATTTGAAAGTAAAGAAAAAAATAAAATAAAAGAAGCTAGTAAATTTGTAATGGCAAGATTGGTTACACTTATAATGGATATGCTTATTATGTGGATTGGTGTAACAATATTACATGGAAACGATAAAATAATGAAATTATTATCACAAGTGATAGTAATCGTATCAAATTATTTGTTTAGCAAATTAATAGTATTCAAGGAAAAAGAAAAAAATGAAAAATAAAATTAGAGATTTTATATTAAAAACAATTGCAGTAATATTTTCAATATTATTTGCAATTGTATTATTTAATACAATATTTTTTAATAAAACAATTGGAATAAATTATAAAATACCAGTAATTATAATTTTTACGATAATAGTATATGGAATAATTTTATTTTTGTATTATATATATACAAAAAAAGAAATGAAATTCTTAGATTATTCACCAAAAAAAATATATTATTTTATTTTTATTGCTATAATTTTTATAGTTCAATTTATTATAGCAAAACTTGTATATGGCGAATATGGATGGGACTGTGGAGAAATAATAAAAGATAGTTATTTATTCACAAATAATGGATATTTTAATTTTCCATATTATGCACAGTATCCTAATAACATAGGGATATTTTTAATAATAAATAAAGTTTTGGAGATTTCTAAAAATTTTATAGATATAAAAATAATAGAAAATTGTTTCTTATCTTCAATTGTATTTAATATAATAATGGTAGATTTAGCTTCACTTTTTACATTTTTAACAATAAAAAAAGTGAGTGGAAATAAAAGTGCATATCTTTCGTTAATGTTTATACTACCATTAATGATATTTTCACCATATATAAATATACCTTATACAGATACAATATCAATGATGTTTCCAATATTAATTCTGTATCTATATATATGTATAAAAGAATTGCCAAAAGAAAAATTCCAAAAATATCTTCTGGCATTATTAATGGGAATTGTAACAGTAGTTGGAACGTTATTAAAGCCAACAGTAATAATTATGCCAATAGCAATTTTTATAATATCAATTTTAAATATAAATAAAGTCGGATTGAAAAATATTGCATATACATTAATATTATGCGTGTTTTTTATAGTAGGTGTAGGATTTTCATATCTTGGATATAGTGTTCAAAAAGAAAAATTTTTTAATGAATTAATATCAGAAGAAATGTCTTATGATTTAGAAATATCATATATGCATTTTTTAATGATGGGAATGCAAGAAAAACCAAATGATACAAAAGAAGACGGAAAAAACCAAACACTATACGGAGCATATAATGGAACAGATGTTGAAAATACAAATTCAATAAAAGGCTACAAAGAAAAACAAAATTATAATTTAAAAATAGTAAAAGAGAGATTAAAAGGTTTTGGAATAGTTGGATATATTAAATTTTTATATAATAAAGCTAATTGGATATTATCTGATGGAACATTTTATTATGGTTATGAAGGAACTTGGCTAGTAAATGGTTATAGCAATAAAAGTGAACCAGCAAAAAGAATACAAAAATTTATAACAGTTACTACTAAAGAATATAAAAATATAACAGCTAATATAATGCAAATAGCTTGGATAATTATTTCTATTGGTCTAGTATTTTCAATTAGTAAAGAAAAAAATGAGTATATAGATATAGGAAAATTAGCTATAATTGGAATGGTACTATTTTTATTATTATTTGAAGGAAGAGCAAGATATTTAATTAATCATATTCCAATATTTATACTTGTTGGAACATATGGCTTGAAAAATAGTTTGAATAAAATACTATTGACATTAGAACATAAATAAATTAGAATTTTATTAATAATGAAAAAGGAGAATAAAAATGGAAAAGAAAAAAGTAACACTTGTAATACCAATGTATTATGAAGAAAAAGTTGTTGAAGAATGTTACAAAAGAGTAAAAAGCAATTTAGAAAAACTTACAAACTATGAACATGAAATAATATTTGTAAATGATGGTAGTAAAGATAAAACATTAGAACTATTAGAAAAAATAGCTGAAAATGATAAATGTGTTAAAATAGTATCTTTTTCAAGAAACTTTGGACATCAAGCAGCAGTTACAGCTGGTTTACAATATGTAACAGGTGATGCAATAGTAATAATGGATGCCGATTTACAAGACCCACCAGAATTAATTCCAGATATGCTAAAATTATGGGAAGAAGGAAATGAAGTAATATATGGAAAAAGAAAATCAAGAGATGGTGAAAGTGCATTCAAACTATTAACAGCAAAAATGTTCTACAAAACACTAAATGCACTATCAGATGTAGAAATCCCAAAAGATACAGGAGACTTTAGATTAGTAGATAGAAAAGTAGTAGACACAATAAACACATTACCAGAACACAATAAATTCTTAAGAGGTCTATTTAGCTGGGTAGGTTACAAACAAAAAGCCTTTGAATATGAAAGAAAAGAAAGATTTGCAGGAGAAACAAAATACCCATTAAAGAAAATGCTAAAATTAGCATCTGATGGAATAATAAGTTTTTCAACAAAGCCATTAAAACTAATAGGAATATTGGGTGGAGTTTGTATAGCAATATCATTAATATTATTAATATATATAATAGTAAATGCTATTGGAAAATTTAATTATTTATCAGTTTCATGGCCAATTATAACAGCAATAACATTCTTCTCAGGAGTGCAATTAATGACAATATGGATTATATCAGAATATATAGGAAGAATTTATGATGAAAGCAAAAAAAGACCACAATATATAGTTGATAAAAAAATAAATATAGAATAAAGGAAAACAGAAGATGAAAAATAGAAAAATTAGTGCTTTAGAAACAGCAATTATTTCGATATTAAGTTTATGCCTATTAATTTATGAGTTGGGATTTTGTAACTGGAATGCATTGGCAAATAAAACCTATAATTTTTCTTTGTTTAGAACAATTATATATATTGTTTGTATAATTCTATATAGTAAATTTTCAAAAAGTTTTATAGAAGAAGCGGAAAAAGTAATAAAATATAAGAAAAAATTGATAATAGTATATTCAATTATTGCAACAATTTTTACTATATATGAATTATTTTCTCATAAAAACATATATTCAATAATTTTAATATTATTAGTAGAATTAAATGGAATGTTATTTATATTATGTGTTACAAAAGATTATATAAAAAATATAGTTTTAAGTATAATAACATTTGGTTTTCTATTCTCAATTACAACTACAGTGTATCATATTGTAGATGAGAAAAGACATTTTTTATCTGCTTTAAACATAGCTGATGGTAATTTTAATTATATGAATAAACCAATAACAGATGGTGCATTTCATAATATAGAATTTAATAATCCATCAATAAACTTAGCAATAGATTATTTTGGAGAAAAATATAAAGAAGATAAATACGAAATTCCAGAAAATGAAGAAGTATATTCAACTCCAACAGATACATCACCAATACTATATATCCCAAGTGTTATAGGAATAAATCTAGCAAGGCTATTAGGGCGGAAGTGTAGCGGACATATTTATAGCAGGTAGAATATCAAATGTAATTTGTTACGGAATATTGTTAATAATCATATTTAAATTATTAAAATTCAAGCAAGACATATTTTACTGTTCATATTTATTACCAATAGCAATTATATTAGGAGCATCATATTCTATTGATGCATTAACAATTGGAATAATAGGTATTTTTATTGCATATGTATTAAAACTAAACATGGAAAATAAAGGAACAATAACATTTAGGCAATTTTTAATATTATTAGGATTAATGGTGTTATGCTTGTTATGTAAAAATGGAGCATATTTTGGAATATTTACATTAATATTTTTATTGCCAATAATGAAAAGCATAAAAGAAGATAAAAAAATTCTATGTACAGTAATAATAATTATTATATTAGCATTAGGATTTGGAATGTATGAAGGAATAAAAATATCAACAAATTCTCAGGGAGACCCAAGAGTTGATGGAACTAGTCCAATAAAACAAATAGAATTTTTATTAGAAAAACCAAGCAATATATTAACAGTATATATAAATTATATTCGCTCATCAATATTTAATTTGAATTGGTATACAGGATTTAATTTAAAAGTATTTTGCGGACCATATTATAGTATAATAGCATATATATTATTTATTTTTGTATTATATAAATCTATAACAGATAATACATATACATTTAATAAAAAAGAAAAAATAATAATGTTTAGTACATTTGGAATAACATTTTTATTAACAACATTTGCATTTTATTTATTAGTAACACCAGCAAGAGCATTATCAATAAATGGTTATCAAGCACGATACTTAATTGCAATCTTACCATTGATATTAGTTAATATAAATAGCAAAAAGATATCAACAGATTATAGAGATACAAATGAATATAGTAAAACAGCATTATATATAGGAATATTGACAATAATAGATTTATTATCAAAAATTGGTATATAAAAAGAAAAAAGTACAAGAAAAAACTTGTACTTTTTTCTTTTTAGTGATATTATAATGATTGAAATTAAAGGAAAGAAGGAATAACATATGAAAATACTTATAACAGGTGCAAATGGAATGCTTGCAAAAGAAGTAAAAGAAAAATTTGCAAAAGGAAATGATATCACTGCAACAGACGTTTCAGAACTAGATATAACAGATGAAAAAGCAGTATTTGAATTTATAAACAACTTAAAACCAGACTATATAATAAACTGTGCAGCATTTACAGCAGTTGACAAAGCAGAAGAATGTTATGAATTAGCAGATAAAATAAATGGAGATGGACCAACAAACTTAGCAAAAGCTGCCAAAGCTTCAGGAAGTAAATTAGTACACATATCAACAGACTATGTCTTTGGAGGAAATCTAGATTTATCAAAAGATTATAAAGAAGATGATAAAAAAGAACCAGTAACAGTATATGGAAAAACAAAATTACACGGAGAACAAGGAATAGAAAACAATATGGATGAATACTACATATTTAGAACAGCATGGTTATATGGAGTAGGAGGAAACAATTTTGTAAAAACAATGACAAAATTAGGCTCAACAAGAGATGAAATAAATGTAGTATCAGACCAACACGGAAGCCCAACATATGCAAAAGACTTAACAGAAATAATATATCAAGCAATAGAAAAACAAATACCATACGGAATATACAATGCAACAAACGAAGGTTACACAACATGGTATGACTTTACAAAAGAAATCCTAAAAGAACAAGGAATCGAATGCAAAGTAAATCCAGTAACAACAGAAGAATATATAGAAATGATGAAAGTAACACAAGCTAAAAGACCATTTAACTCACAAATGTCAAAAGAAAAACTTGAAAAATGTGGAATAAAAGTTCCAGATTGGAAAGATGGATTAAGAAGATATTTAGAAGAAGAAAGATGTCAATAGGGACGCCCTTTTTTGACATTTCAAGTTAGACAAAGTGTCGATGGGGGCAACCTCATTGGACAGTAAGGAGGAAATAATGAAAAATAGAAAAGGAATAATATTAGCAGGAGGAAGTGGAACAAGACTATACCCATTAACACTTGCAATATCAAAACAAATAATGCCAGTATATGACAAACCAATGATATATTACCCATTATCAGTATTAATGGAAGCAGGAATAAAAGAAGTATTAATAATATCAACACCAAGAGATGCTGAAACATTCAAAACACTTTTAGGTGATGGTTCACAATGGGGAATGAAATTTGAATATAAAATACAAGACAAACCAAATGGCCTTGCAGAAGCATTTATTATAGGAGAAGACTTTATAGGAGAAGACAATGTTGCAATGATATTAGGAGATAACATGTTTTATGGTTCACACTTATCAGAAATGCTAAAAAGAGCAAATGAAAGAGAAAATGAATCAACAATATTTGGTTACCAAGTAAAAGATCCAAGAGCATATGGAGTAGTAGAAATAGATGAAACAGGAAAAGCAATATCTATAGAAGAAAAACCAGAAAATCCAAAATCAAATTATGCAGTACCAGGACTATACTTCTATACAAATGATGTAATAGAAATAGCAAAAAATGTAAAACCATCAGCAAGAGGAGAACTAGAAATAACAACAGTAAATGAAGAATATATGAAAATGAACAAATTATATGTAGAAACATTCGGAAGAGGAATGACATGGTTTGATACAGGAACACATGATGCATTACTAGAAACAGCAAGCTTTGTACAAACAATAGAAAAAAGACAAGGATTGCAAGTATGTTGCCCTGAAGAAATAGCTTATCAAAAAGGTTGGATAACAGCAGAACAATTATCAAAATTAGCTGATAAATATATGAAAACAGACTATGGAAAATATTTAAAAGAATTAGTTAAATAATTTTAGATAATTAAAAAATGTGTCAAAGAAAGGATGAAGAAAATGGGAAAATTTAAAAGAATAGATACTTCAATAGAAGGTGTTTGCATAATTGAACCAACAGTATTTGGTGACAATAGAGGTTACTTTATGGAAACATACAGCAAAAAAGATTTTGAAGAAATAGGTTTAAACTATGACTTTGTACAAGACAATCAATCAAAATCAAAAAAAGGAGTATTAAGAGGACTTCACTTCCAAAAAGAAAATACACAAGCCAAATTAGTTAGATGCATAAAAGGAGAAGTATTTGATGTTGCAGTAGACTTAAGACCAGGAAGCAAAACTTATGGAAAATGGGAAGGTGTTGTATTAACAGAAGAAAATAAAAAAATGTTTATGATACCAAAAGGATTTGCACATGGATTTTTAGTATTATCAGACGAAGCAGAATTTGCTTACAAATGTGATGATATTTACAACCATGAAGCAGAAGGTGGACTAGCTTGGAATGATCCTGATGTTGGAATCAATTGGCCTATGGGAGATTTAAAAGTGGAAGAGCTACTAACATCAGAAAAAGATGGAAAATGGCCATCACTAAAAGAATTAAAAGAAACAGATTTATTTAGTAATTTGAAATAAAAGAAAAGAGGAAAAAAGATGAGTAAAAATGTATTAGTAACAGGTGCTGCAGGATTTATAGGAGCAAACTTTGCAGAATATTTTGTAAACAAACATCCAGATTATAATGTAATAGTTTTAGATAAATTAACATATGCAGGAAATTTAGATAATTTAAAAAAAGTAATGGATAAAATAACATTTGTACAAGGAGATATATGTGACTTTGATTTTGTACTAGAATTATTCAAAAAATATGACATAAATGGTGTAATCCATTTTGCAGCAGAATCACATGTTGATAACAGTATAAAAAATCCATTCATATTTACACACACAAACGTAATAGGAACACATACTTTACTAGAAGCCGCAAAACAAGTGTGGGGAGAAGGTAGCCCAAATAAATTTGTTCATATATCAACAGATGAAGTTTATGGTTCACTTAAAGAAGATGGATATTTTACAGAAAAATCTCCAATCAAACCAAGTAGCCCATACTCAGCATCTAAAGCAAGTTCAGATTTAATTGCATTTGCATATCATGAAACATTCAAAATGAATGTAAATGTAACAAACTGTTCAAATAACTATGGACCATATCAACACAATGAAAAATTAATCCCACATATGATTAAATTAGCATTAAATAATGAAAAATTACCAGTTTATGGTGAAGGATTAAATATTAGAGACTGGTTATATGTAGAAGACCACTGTGAAGCAATAGACTTAGTATTCCATAATGGAGTAGCTGGAGAAAGATATAACATTGGTGGACACAATGAAAGAAGAAATATAGAAATCGTTAAACTAATTTTACAAAGATTAGGAAAATCAGAAGATTTAATCGAACACGTAGCTGACAGAAAAGGACATGACTATAGATATGCTATAGATCCAACTAAAATCAAAAATGAATTAGGATGGTATCCAAAAACAAAATTTGAAGATGGTATTGTTAAAACTATTGATTGGTACTTAGCAAATCCAGATTGGTTAAAATAGAATAAGTATAAAATAAGGAGAAAGCAAAAATAAAAATATGCTTTCTCCTATTTTATATAATTGAATCTCTTTTTCGTAATTGATTTAGAAAAATAAAAATCATCAAATAAATTAAAATAAACAACAAAATATTACAAATAAGATTTAGCTTCAAATCAATTAAATTAAAGTGTGAAACACACAAAACCAAATATGAAATAATACTGCAAACAATAGGAATTATTAGCCAATCTATAAAATTTAATTTTATTTTTGAATATTTTATCATTTGAAAAAGACTTACAAAAAAGTTTAAAATCTCACTAATAAATATAGAAATTATATATCCCTTAATGCCATAAATTGGAAGTAAAAAATATATAAAACATATAGTTACACTTAAATCCAAAATATTACAACACATAACACCAAATTGTTTATTAAGACCTTTTAAAATACTATCAATTATATTGTCCATATACATAAAGAAAATTAAAGGAGCTAAAATTTTAAAATAAAATCCAGACTCCAAATTATTATAGATAGCTAAGCCAAGTTCATTCGAGAAAAATAAAAATATACTGCAAATACAAAAAGAAAAAGCAGAGGTCAATCTAAATATCTTATTACTAATGAAATTAATAGCTTTATAGTTCTTTTGAGCTAAATAAGTTGAAAACTCAGGGATTAAAAGCATACTATAAGAACTCATAAAAACAATAGGAAAATTTATAACAGGCATAACCATACCATTAATAATACCATATTTAGAAAGCGACTCAGAACAAGACAAACCAGATTTTTCAAGTTGGGTTGGAATTATAAGTTGTTTCAAAGTAGAAAGCCCAGAACGTATATAAGAAGTAAGTGCCACAGGAGCAGCTATTTTAATAATACTTGTTCTTTCGCCAAAAGAACGTACATTATCTAATTTTTTCTTTCTAATATCAACTTTATATAAAATATAAATTAAAGTAAAAGAGCAAACTTCTGATATAACATCAGCCAATATTAAAGAAATACAAACAAGTTCAACACCTTTACTAATATTAATTTGTAATAAAATGATAGTTGCAATAAGTTTTAATATAAATTCAAAAATTTGTGAAATCGCATTTTTATAAGCTTTTCGTACAGAATTAAAATAAGCATTAATGCAAGCTGACATCGCAATAAAAGGTAGACCAATAGCAATATAAAATAAAGGTTTACTTGAAACCCTGTTATGTAAGCAAACTGAGGTAATAAAATTAGAAAAAATAATAATTAAACTACCTGCAACAATTCCAAGAAGTAAACTGAAAAATATACAAGTTCTAACAGCTTTTATGCCTGTATTTTTATTTTCTAATGCAAATTTTTCAGAAACAATACAAGTGACTGCAATATTCAAGCCAGAAGTTGCAACTGTAATAAAAAACAAATATACAGCCATTACTAAACTAAAAATGCCGACTGCTTCAGAACCTATTTTATTAGAAATATATATATTAAAAATTAATGTTACAAATCTCATAAATAATGCGGTTAATGTAAGAATTGTACCATTAATTAGAAAAAGTTTGCTTTTTTCTCTCAAAATAATTCACCTCTTTAAGGGTATTCTTGAGATGAATTTTTATGATAAAAAATATTAATTTTTATAAGAGGACGCGAAATTTGTCGTAAAAAAAAGTGCTTTTTTTCAATTGACAAAAACCAAAAAATATGATAATATAACTAACTGTGAAACACAAATAACAAAAAATAACACAAATGGTATAATTGGAAACGAACATTATTCAAAAAGAATAATGACTAACGAACAACACAAAAAGTGTTGTATTTTTTTGTTAAAAATAAAAGGAGGAACAAATGGAAAACGAAGAAAACATACTAGGAAAAGAAAAAATCGGAAAACTAATCAGAAAATTCTCAATACCATGTATAATATCGCTATTAGTAAACTCACTATACAACATAGTTGACCAAATATTCATTGGTTGGGGAGTTGGTTATTTAGGAAATGGGGCAACAAACGTAGTATTCCCATTAACAATGATATGCTTAGCATTTTCATTAATGTTTGGAGATGGAGCATCAGCATATCTAAGCTTAAAATTAGGAGAAAAGAAAAAAGAAGAAGCAGGAAAAGGTGTAGCAAATGGAATTGCAATGTCTGTAATTATAGCTTTAATTATGTGCATAATAACATTAGGATTTTTACCACAACTATTAAATGTATTTGGATGTACAGACAATTTAAGAGAATATGCCTTAAAATATGGTTATATAATAGCAATAGGATTACCATTTATGATGATAGGAACAACATTAAACTCTATAATAAGAGCAGATGGAAATCCAAAATATGCAATGACATCAATGGTTTCAGGAGCAATTTTAAACACAATGTTAGACCCAATTTTTATATTTGTATTTAAAATGGGAGTTGAAGGTGCAGCAATTGCAACTGTAATAAGCCAAATATTAACATTTATAATAAATATATGTTATATTAAAAAATTCAAATCAGTAACATTAAATAAAGAAAGTTTCAAAATAAAAGCAAGTGTAGCAAGAAAAGTAGCAATGCTTGGAATAAGTAGTTTTATAACACAAATGAGCATAGTTGTAGTTATGGCATTTGAAAACAATTTACTAGGAAAATATGGTGGACAATCAAAATTTGGTTCAGAAATTCCAATCACTGTATTAGGAATAGTAATGAAAATAAGCCAAATATTAAATAGTATAATAATAGGAATTGCAGCTGGAGCACAACCAATAATTGGTTATAACTATGGAGCTGGAAAATATGACAGAGTAAAGAGAACTCAAAAAACAGTATTAGGATTAAGTGTTATTATAAGCACAATAGCATTTATTTTATTCCAAACAATACCAGATAAATTAATATCAATATTTGGTAGTGGAGATGCAAATTATATGGAATTTGCTTGTATAGCATTTAGAACATATTTAATGTTAGTAATATGTAATGGAATTCAAATTCCATCAGGAATATTCTTCCAAGCAATTGGAAAAAGTGTAAAAAGTGCAGTGTTATCATTATCAAGACAAATACTATTCTTAATACCAGCAATGGTAACATTTGGAAAACTATGGGGAATAGATGGAATATTATATGCTGGACCATTTGCTGATGGACTTGCATTCTTAATAGCTTTAACATTATTAATCTTAGAAGTTAAACATTTAAGAAATAATGAAAATAAAGAAACAGTAACTGTTGAAGAAAAATCAGAAGTAGAAAATCAAAATGGAAGAAACATAGTAATAACAATAGCTAGAGAGTATGGTTCAGGAGGAAGATACATAGGAAAATTAGTTGCTGAAAAACTAGGAATAAAATTATATGATAAAGAATTTGTTAAAAAAGTAGCAGAAGAGACAGGACTTTCAGAAGAATTTATCAAAAATAATGAACAAAAAAGAGATGCTTTAGCAGATTTAAATAATGGTTATTATTTTGGATTAAACAATGCAGATGAATTATTCTTAAAAGAATCAGAAATAATTAAAAATACAGCAGAAAAAGAATCATGTGTAATTGTTGGAAGATGTGCTGACTTTATATTAAATGATAGAAAAGATGTAACAAAAGTGTTTATTTACAGCAATATGGAAAATAAAGTAAAAAGAGCAACAGAATTCTATGGTTTAGATAAAGCAAAAGCAGAAAAAGAAATAACAAGAATAAATAAATTAAGAGCAAATCATTATAAACATTATACAGAAAAAGAATGGAACAATCCAAACAATTATGATATCTGTATAAACAGTGATACATTAGGTGTAGAAAAATCAGCAGACTTAATATGTGAAATAGTGAATAAAAAAACTGACCAATTAGTGTAATGACATTTTAAATAAAATAGTGTATTATAAATAAGGTAACAAAAAAAGTTACCTTATTTTTATATATTAGGAGAAAATTCATGAGAAAACAAAGAGAAGTAAAAGAATTTGAAAATGTAAAAGAAATAATTTATAATTCAGCAAAGGAATATAGCAATAATGTGGCTTTTATAAAAAAAGAACAAATTAATAAAAAAGCAGAATATACCAATATAACATATAAAGAACTTTTAAATCAAATAAATTATTATGGTACAAAATTATACGATATGGGACTAAAAAACAAAAGAATAGCCATTGTAGGTCGTAATAGATATGAATGGATATTAGCTCATCTAACAAACCTTTTAGGAGGAATAGTTTCAATCCCATTAGACAAAGATTTACAAATTGATGAACTAGAAAATTCACTAATAAGAAGTAAAGCAGATGCTGTAGTATTTGATGAAAAATACATTGAAAAAATACAAAAAATAAAAGATGATAACAACACAAACATAAAAGAATATATTTCAATGTCAAAATTAGAAGGATTTTTAGATATGAATTCTTTATTAGAACAAGGAAAAGAAATTTATGAAAAAGGAAATAAAGAATTTGTAGAAACAAAAATAAATTCATACGAAATGGCCATTTTGCTATTTACATCTGGAACAACATCAAAATCAAAAGCAGTAATGCTTTCACAAAACAATATTGCATCAAATATATATGCAATGAAAAAAGTAGAAGGAATATATGAAACAGATTCAAACTTAGCATTTTTACCATTTCATCACATATTTGGTTCAACAGCATTAATAATGATGCTAGCTTGTGGTGTAAGAACATCATTTCCAGACGGATTAAGATACATTGCACAAAACTTAAAAGAATATGAAGTATCTGTATTTGTTGGTGTGCCATTATTAGTAGAAGCAATTTATAATAAAATTTTAAAAGAAATTGAAAAACAAGGAAAAACAAAATTAATAAATAATGCAATAAAAATTAGTAATGCATTATTAAAAATAAAAATTGATATAAGAAGACTATTGTTTAAACAAGTATTAGAACAATTAGGAGGAAAATTAAGATTCGTAATTTCAGGTGGAGCACCACTAGATCCAAAAGTTCAAAAAGGATGGAATGATTTAGGAATAAAAATGGTTCAAGGTTATGGACTAACAGAAACTTCACCGGTAATATGTGCAGAAAATGATTTCAAAACAAGAAACGGTTCAATAGGAGTTCCTATGGAAAATGACACAATAGAAATCGTAAATAAAGATGAAAAGGGAATAGGAGAACTTAGAGTAAAAGGACCAAATGTAATGCTTGGATATTATGAAAATGAAGAAGAAACAAATAAAGTCTTAAAAGATGGATGGTTCTATACGGGAGATTTAGGCTACCAAGACAAAGATGGATTTATATTTATAACAGGTAGACAAAAAAATATGATAGTTTTAAAAAATGGAAAGAAAATCTTCCCTGAGGAGGTAGAAACCCTAGTAAACAGAATTGATTTAGTTGAGGAGTGTATGGTTTTCGGATTACCTGATGAAAAAGATAAAAATGATATTACTTTGTCTGTTAAGGTGGTTTTAAATAAAGAAACTGCTAAAGAAGAAAAATATAAGGGTATGAGTGATGATGAGTTAAAAGATATTATTTGGAATAAGATTAAGACTGAGGTTAATGAGACTGTGCCTAGATATAAGCATATTACTAATATGATTTTTAGTAAGGAGGAATTGGTTAAGACTACTACTAAGAAGGTTAAGAGAAATGAGGAGATGAAGAAGATTTTAAATAATGGTCTTTAAATTGACCGCCCCCAAAAGAAGTATTTTTTGATATTTTCGTTGCCCCATTTAAGAAAATGTAACTCACTGGCGTTCGAACATTTTCTAAAACGGTCACCCACGGATCACTGCAATATCAATAAATACTTCTTTTGATGGCTTCTCTACTTTTTGGATTTTTTGTGTTTTTTAGTGCTTTAATATTAATTCCTAAAAATTTGGGGAAATTTTTAGGAATTTTTTTGTGGCTTTTTTTAACTTCTTAAGAGGTCTACCCAGCTGTATATGATTTGTTTACAGGTAGTGAATGGAGTTATTTTGTCTATGTTGTTTTCGGCTACTAGATTAGTTGTGGCTAAGGTTTGCCCATCAAGTGTAAAGGTAACTTCTCCAATTTTGTCTCCTTTTTTTAGTGGTGCTTGTATATTATTATTGATAGTTATATTTTGTGTTATTTGATTTTCTTTTCCTTTTTCTATTAATGTACCAGCATTATCTTCTAGAATTGCATTAACAGTGTTTTTAACACCTTTACTTACATTAACATTTTGAATTACATCATTTTTGTTTCCAAAGTTTTTAAAAGAGAATTTGCTAAAACCATAGTCTAAAAGTTTTGATGCTTCAGCAAATCTTACTTTAGTAGATGGTGCTTTCATAATAACAGCTATTAAAGATAGGTTATCTCTTGTTGCACTTGCTGATAGATTATATAAAGCTAGGGAAGTTGAACCAGTTTTTAGCCCAGTAATACCTTTATAGGTTCTAATTAATTTGTTGGTATTAACTAATTGTGATTTACCATCTCTTAAAGAATCCATCCAAATTGTTGTATATTTTGTTATATCAGGATGGTTACTTAAAAGTTCACGAGACATTAAAGCTATATCATATGCAGATGTTACGTGGCCATCTTCATCAATCCCATGACAATTTTTAAAAGTCGTATCATTCATACCAAGTTCTTTTGCTTTATCATTCATCATTTGAACAAAAGCTTCTTCAGAGCCTGCAATATGTTCAGCCATTGCTACTACACAATCATTTGCAGAAACTACACAAATTGCTTTTAACATTTCATCAACTGTTAGTGTTTCTTTTGTATCAAGCCATATTTGAGAACCTCCCATAGACCTTGCATTTTCAGAGCATGGTATTTGCTCTGTATATGAAAGTTTTCCACTATCAATTTGTTCCATAATCAAAAGAATGCTCATAACTTTTGTTACAGAAGCGGGACGTAATTTTTCATGACTATTATGAGAATATAAAACTTGACCAGTAGATTGCTCAATCAAAATAGCAGAGCCACTTTCAAGGTTTAAAGAGTTATTATCTTCAACATTAATAGAAGTATTAATTGAAGAAGAAGTTTCTAGGGTAGCAGAATAATCAGAAGACCAAATGTAAGAACTTGAGGTGTCATAACAAAGAGATATTGTAGTAAAAGATAACACAAAAATAAATATAATAAAGGTTAAAACAAATTTACGCATATAAGCCTCCTAAAGGGTAATTAATTTAGTATAAATATATGTTGATAAAAACAATTTAGAATAAAAACTGTAAAAATCTAAAACCCTTGACATTTGGGACAAAACATATTAATATATAAATGTAAAAAGTAAAGGATGTTGAAAAATATGATTAATATAGTTGTTAAAATATTAGGGATTTTATTAGTTCTAACAGGTGTTATTTTAATATATGATGCAAGAAATATAACAAAGAAATTTTTTGGATTTGGAGACCAAAATGAGGGAAGTTCTGGACTAAAAATAATAGGATTTATTATTGCAATAGTTGGAGGAATAATTATATTTGTTGTAAAATAGATTTTTATATAAAAAAATAGATGTTTTATAAATGAAATTGACATAACAACATAAGTGGTGTATAATGTAATAAGTCAGCTAAGAGCTGATTAATAAATATAAAGTGAGGATTAGAGAGACATGAAAAAGGTTACAGCAAAACAGGAGAACACAACAGTATCAACAACAGTTAAAGACTCAATGGCGTCTAAAAAAGAGGGCTATGAGGCTGCTGGAATCCCAGTAGATAGATTAGTCGTTTGTAATGGATTGCCACTTAGTACTGTTGAATGATTGAGTGTACTAATCCGGAAAAGGAGCATTTCAATAATGCTCTTTTTTCTTTAGAAACTTTGAAAATTAAAAAAATTTAAAAATACTATTGACAATAAAAGTTTAAATGTGCTATTATAAGTAATGTCATAAGAAATGCGGATGTGGCGGAATTGGTAGACGCGCTGGTCTTAGGAACCAGTGCCAACGGCGTGGGGGTTCGAGTCCCTTCATCCGCACCAATGACGTATCTGTTCGAACTTTTTAGAACAGATGGTATGAAAATCAATCAGTAAAATGGTTGATTTTTTTTGTTGTGAAAAAAGTCATCCAATCTTTAAAAGAAAGGATGGTGCTTGAAATGAAGATAATTAAGAAAGAGTTGCAATTTGAGGAAAGTCTAAAACAACGACTTGAATTTATATGTGAGTTTTCTAAAGTAAAGCCTACATTTATAAATGGTAGTATAAGAAAGATTGATAAAACTAACATCTCTTATATAGAGCCACATAGAGTAATTATAAAAAATATTACTTTTCTTGTTTTCAATTATTCAAATGATGTTTATATCTCTAATTTAGTAAACAAAATCCGTTTATCTGAATTAGAAGAATATTTGAAAAAATTTAGTTTGTAAAAAATTGACATTTCCTTAAATCGTGATATAATATAAGCAATTAATTATGTATAGTTGTTCGACAAGAGCTATATATAGATTTATGAGTACTTTGAAAAATTTATATTATATTACAATTATGTTGTATTTTATTACGTGATAAATGGATTTAAGAGATGTCAGTAGTACTCGTATGTACTTTGATGTCTCTTTTTTGTTAGGAGGTTTATAAATTGAGTGAAGAAAAGAAAAAATGTGGATTGTATATGAGAGTATCAACAGAAGACCAAGCTCGTGAAGGCTTTAGTCTTCCAGAACAAAAAGAAAGATTAGAAGCTTTTTGTAAGTTTAAGGGGTATGAAATTATAGATTATTACCAAGATGCTGGAATAAGTGCAAAAACTGGTAATTATAGACCAGAGTTTGAAAGATTAAAAGAAGATATTAAATCTAAAAAGATAAATACTATTGTTTCTCTAAAGTTAGATAGAATAACAAGAAGTATTTATGATTGGGAAAATCTTATAACTTTTTTAGATGAGAATGATGCCTATTTAGATTGTGCTAATGATGAAATAAATACTACAACAGCAAATGGTAAAATGATTTCAAGACTTTTAATGAGTGTAAGTCAAAATGAAATTGAAAGAACTAGCGAAAGAACAAAAATAGGTTTAGCAGGTGCAATAAAGTCAGGTCATATTCCCCATATCGCACCATTAGGATATAAGCACGAAAATAAAACTCTAGTAATAGATTATTCTACAAAAGATGTTGTAGTTAGAATATTTGAGTTATATTCTGAGGGTTATTCTTATCAAAAAATAAGTAATCTATTCAATGAAGAAAATGTTTTAGGAAAAGATAATTGGAGAGATTCTACAATACAGACTATTCTTGAAAATGAAATATACAAAGGCGATTTCGTTCATGGAAAAAGAACTAAAAATCCAACTTATTATGAAAATGTTGTTGAGCCTATTGTATCAAAAGAAATGTGGGAAGATTGCCAAGTACAGAAAAAGAAAAATTCAAGAAGTTATCAAAGAACATTAACTTATTTATATTTACAAAAACTTAAATGTCCAAAATGTAATCGTATTTTAGGTGGTAAAGCAACTACCAAGAAAAACGGAAAGCCATACTTCTATTACTATTGCAATGATTGCAAGATTTCTTTTAAGGAAAATGTAATAAATGAATACTTCAATCAATTTATAAATGAATTAGTAGAATATGACTCTGTTGTAAATCAATTCTTCTTGCCTATGATAAAGCAAAAATTTGATGAGCCTAAAGAAGAACTGGAAAAGGAAATCATCAAACAAAATGAAAAACTTGAAAGAATTAGAAAAGCATATATTAATGGAGCATTTGGATTAGATATATATACTAAAGAAACAGCTATTGTAGAAAAAAGTATAGAAAATCTTAAAAACGAAATAGATACTACTGATTGTGCAGAAGAATTGAGATTTACTCCAAAAGATATTTTATTAAAGAGAGATATTGATTTTATCAATAAAATCAAGCTAGATAAAGAATATAAAGAAAAAACAAAAACTTGGAAAGATTATACTCGTGAAGAACAAGCAGATTTAATAATGAGATATGTTGATGATATTGAACTTGCTTTAGTTGGCAAAGAAGTTGTTGTTAAACAAATAAACTTTAGAGATTCAATTTGTAAACCTTGTCAGGAATTATATGATAACGGATATATTGATACAACAAAGCCTATGTTATTAGGAAATGTTTTAGGAAGTGTCAGATTTAGTAACTATTTGCCAGAGAAAGAAGTTGGCGAAATTATAATGAGATTAAGACAATACTATGATGTGAGTTTTGCAGAGGCAACTTATTATGTTGATAAGCAATGTTTCTATTTTAACTTTGCTGAAGATAATAGTGCTATTGTTAGGGTATTCCCTTTACAAGACTATTATAAATTAGATCCAGAAGGTAAAATGCCAACTTATGAATTTGGAATTATCTATATAAATGAAGAAGATAAATTCCAAATGCAAGATATAAATTCAGCATTTGATTATATACCAGATGAAACAAACGATAGTGTAGTTTATATGAAAGAACCTACTCCTATTCCAATAGGTGTAAAGCCTGTAAAATTTGGACGGAGAAAATGCTGAATAATGGTTGCAACTATAAATGTACCTCTGCTATGTTGCAACAATCAAATTAACGTGGCACGTTTTGTTTTTACGAAGTAAAAATGAAAGTGGTGATAGTTAATTTGAATAAATTTTATCCCATTGGGAGAAAATTTATTGCCTCGCAGAGCCCCCGAGTTATGATGGCACGTCATAACTCATAGGGGGTTAGGACTTATGACAAGGTCAAAGTCCTGTGCTTCGAAGCGAGTTCAAGGAGGTGCTTATATGGAACAAGAATTAGCCTATTCTTTTCACTTAGGTAGTGATAAGAATAAAAGTAAATTAGCAAAGAAAGTATCAAAAGGAAATGTATCTGGTACTACCTCTTTTTCAAATAACTCTATACAAAATGCAAAAGGATTATCAAAAGTAAACAAACACAACTTACGAGATTATGATAATCAAAGAGAACTTATTACAACTATATATGGAACTAATGATATTGTAGAAGATGTTAAACAAGTTTATTTAGATGAATTCGAACAAGATAGAATTGAATATAATTCTAAAACAAGAGCTGATAGACAAATCAAAGATTACTTTCAAAAAGTGTGTGATTCTCAAAATGATATTGCTTGTGAAATTATAATAGAACTTGGAGATATGGATTTTTGGCAAGATAAAGACAACGAATATAGATATAAAATGACTGACGTATATAATGAACAAATACAGGAATTATCTAAACTTCTTCCTGATTTCAAAATTGCTAATGCTACAATTCATTATGATGAAACATCTCCACATATGCATGTAATTGGTGTCCCTGTAATAGATAATTGTAAAAGAGGTATGAAAAAACAAGTTGGAAAATCACAACTATTTACTAAAACCTTACTTTCAGAAATACAAGATAAAATGAGAAATGCTTGTATTAAGTCTTATAACAAATTTTATGATGTTGATAGTAAACTCAAAACAAAGCAAAAAGGTAGAAATCAAGACATCAATGTTAATGATATGGGCAATTATAGAAAAATGAAGAAAAAACTAGAACAAGAAAAACAGAAATTAGATAATGCTAATAAGCAAACAAAAGCACTTGATAATAAAAGCAAAGATATTATTAGTCTATTAGATAGTTTGAAACCTATGCCATTTAATAAAAATAATAGTCAAATTTCAAACGAGAATATTGAAAATATCAAAGATTATATTAAAGATGTAACAGATGTTACTGAAACAGTCAGAAACGTTAATGACTTAAATATGGCAATTAAAGATTTTGAACACTCTGCTTTTGAAATAGAATCTGAAAATCGTTCTCTAAAATATGAAATTGAATTAAGAGATGAGAGTATTAAAAAGCTAAAAGATTATTTATCAGCAAAAGATACAGTAATAAACAAGCTAAAAGAAGAAAGAGATTATTTTAAGGCTCAATTTCAAAAATTCAAAGGCTTTTGGCATGATTTAATGAGTCATTTCCAAAAGAAAGTAAGTAGATACAAAGATGAACATTACAAAGTTGTTAGTGATGACTTATATAAGAACGGCATTTTCGATGATAACGATTATGAAATAGCCAATAACGAATTAAGAAAAGTTGTAATACCAGATAAAAATAAAGACAGAAAGAAAAATGATTATAATTTGAATTAAAGGAGGATTTATATATGTCAAGTAGAGATAAAATATATTTTAATAGAGATGAATATAACAAACTAATGCAGATCATAAATGATAATAAAAATAGTAATGATGAAGAAATTAAGTATAGAGCCAATCAGTTAATTGAAAAATTTGAAGAGTATGTTTTTGTTTATGAAAAGCAGACTAAAGGAAAATTAGAAGAAGGTGTTTTATTTATAGCATATTCAAATGAATTAAAATGGCTTATCCAAGAATGTATGCATTTAGTTAGAAAAAAATCTAAAAAAGATTATTATGAAGAATTAAAAATAAAACAAAACAAAGGAGTGAAATAATTATGAATAATGAATTACCAAGAATAAAGATAGATGAAAGAACAGGAATTGAGTATCATTTAGAAGGCGATTATTATATTCCAAATCTTATAACGCCAAAGCAAGAAAAGATAACTCTTAATAAATATGGAAGAATGAGATTAAACTACCTAAAGAAGCATAAAAAGGCAGAATATTCAATAATGCTATTAGAAGGTACTTTGAATATTCATCTAATAGAAATTCAAGAAACTGCAACAACAAGAGTTGAACAGATTATTAAACAACTAAAAGAAAAAAGTAATCTAACAGAAGAAATGAAAAATACAGATTTACTTTATTGGGTTGGAACTATGAACTCTATTAAGGCACAAGCTGAAGAAATCATTTATAATGAATTAATATATGTATAGGAGATGAAAGCAAATGAAAAATTTAAGAGAAGTTAAAGATGATTTATTAAAGGAATGGATTGAATTTAGAGAGGAAACTGCATTTTGTCAGATGACTCCTCAAGACAAGAAATATTGCATTTATTTTGATGAGATTGCAGAAAAAATCCTAAAGAATGTTCCTGAACAGAACAAAAAATATGTCCAAAAGCAACTTGATGAGCTTGATAAAAATTTTATGAACTACTTATATTATTGGAATGAAAAGTATTATAGGAATGGTTTTACAGATGTAATTGAGCTATTGGGAATATAAAAAATAAAAATATTTGTTTGTTCGCTTGAAAATAGTAAGTAAATGTTGTATTATGTTCCTATCCTTTTCAAAGGAAATCTTTAGGAAAGGGGGTGTTGTTACTATATGAACGGTTACTTGCTTATATGGATTCTTCTTCAGAAAATTGAAAAATTGGAAGAAGAATTGAATACATATAAGAAAAACAACACAGACAAAAACTGATTTATCAGTTCAGGACAGTTTCCTACCTGTCCTGTTTTTTATGCAAAAAAAAGATATGTGATTCCTACTTCACATATCATGTGTCGCTACTATGAACGGTTACTTCACTTAAGCTATTATTAGTATAGCACTTTTTTTTATAATTGTCAAACGATTTTCAAAATTAATAGTGTAAAATGGTTTCGGATACTAGAAAAGAGAAACTCTTTTTTGATATAATAAAATCGCAAAATATAACATATCAAAGAAAAGGAGCTTCTCTTATGAATATTAGTATATCACAAAATTTTAAAAATGTATTAAAAAATAAAATAAAAATTTTAATTTCTCCAATTTTATATAAATCTATTGATTTTATAGTTGATAATTTATTTGAAATTAATAATCCTGACAAATATTTTTATTTTATGAACACTATTCAATCCTCTGTTAAAGAACTTATTAAAAATATTGTTATTACAGCCTTTGAAGAACTTGATAATAACTTTAAAAATTCAAATAATAGAACATCTAGATATATTATTAATAAATCTAATGTTTCTAGAACTATTATGACTATTGTTGGTGAAATTACTTTTTCTAGAACATACTATATTAATAAATTCTCTGGCGATAAATTTTTCTATGTTGACAATTGCTTTGATTTACCTAAATATGACCACTATGATCCAATTATAAAAGCTATTGCTATTAATAACGCTGTTAATACTTCTCAAGCTCAATCTGCTCGTGATACCTCTGCTTTTATTGGTAATATTTCCCATCTAATAGATTATTCCACTATTAATAATATTCCTCGCCAATCTATTTTTAACTGGATAAATTCTTGGAATGTTCCTGATGTCATTCCTGAATCTATTGATACTCCTGATACTCTTTATATTATGGCTGATGAAAAATATATTGGTGCTCAAGATATTGATAAAGACATCATGGTAAAATCCTTCGTTGCTTTTGAAGATGTTAAAAATGTTGGTAAAAATCGTCGTTCTCTTGTTAACAGATTTGTTTTCTCTTGCTACGATACTCATGCTTGTCCTTTATTTTTAGACGCAATTACTAAAAGATATGATTTTACTAAAATTAAAAATATTGCTTTACTTGCTGATGGTGGTAATTGGATTAAAGCTGGTATTCATGAATTATACATTGATTCAAATAATCATGTGAAATTCTATTTATGCGAATTTCACTTTAAACAAGCCATTCATCACATAACTTCTGATGATGCAGAAAGAAAAAATCTTATTGATATATTTTCTACTCAAAAGAAAAAAGATTTCATTAATGCTGTAAATACTATTATTGAAAACAACCCTAATCGCAAAGATACTATTACAAAGAAATTGAATTATATTTTAAATAACTATTCTTCTATTAAAGCTATGTTAGAACTTAAAATTGGTTCTTCTATGGAAAGTCATATATCACATCTTATCGCTTCTTTCTTTTCTTCAAGGCCCAAAGGCTTTTCTACAAAAAGAATTAAGCAGTATTTAAAACTTAATGATTACAAAAATAATAACATTAATATTTTTAAATTATATATACAATCATATAAAAACACTGAAATTAAAAAAATAAATGAAGAAATAATAAATAACTATACTTTTGATAATAATTCTAATGGCAATATACCTGTATTAAATGATGGCTTAATCACACCTACATATGAAATATTAAATGAACTTGCACATTAAGATAAAACAAAACTTAGAGAAAAATCTCTAAGTTTTGAATAACGATTTATTGTATCAATAATAATTTCTAAAATTTTCATCCGAAACTTCTTGACACTAATTCAAAATTTATTTTTTCTTATACATATCCACTCTAACAGGTAATTTTTTAGCCATTTTTGCAGTTTTTTCATCAAATAAAAGGATAGGTTTTATATTAAAAGATTTAGCTATAAAATCAATATTCTTACATGTTAAATTAGCATTTCCTGTTTCTATAACACTAATATATGCCATTTTAAATTTTGTTTTATTGGCATATTGTTCTTGAGTTAAATTATTTTGATATCTATACCATTTAGTATTAAGACCTACTAACTCCATAGAAGTCATATTTTGTCCCTCCTTCTATTTATATTCCTTAACAACTTAAAAATTATTCATATATAAATTATAAAGTTAAAATATAAATAACTTAATACCATTAAAACTTATTAAGATATAACTTAATGAGTTTTTGGATAATTTGTCAAAAAATATTGTAAAATGTAAAAGTTTATGATAACATATTAAATAATAATATTATCTTAAGATGGAGGTTAAGTTATGCCATTAATTAAATGTAACAAGTGCAGTAATAAATATCCAAACCAATTGGATGAGTGCCCTTTTTGTAAAAAAGATATTATTGCGTTAAAAACAAGTAATAAAAAGATACTGTTTTCAATAATTATATTGGTGTTATTACTAATTTCATTTTTTGTAAATAAATATTACGACACAAGATGTTATTATGAAGGATGTTATGAAACTAGAAAAGATATGTATTGCCCTAAACATACAAGAGAATTTGAACAGACTCTTGAATTATTAAACGATTATACAGAATCATTATCAAAACCTTCAAAATCCGATTTAAAGTTAACAAATGTGAGTTTAAGCAAAGGAAGTAGCTATAGCAATTATTATTATGCATCTGGAAGTTTAACAAATTACTCTTCAAAGACAGTTAAATATGTTAAAGTCAAAGTATTATTCAAGAACTCATATGGAACAACGGTTGATACTGACTGGACTTACGCAGTTAGTTCTGAAGGATTAGCACCGAATGAAACTATAAAATGGGAATGCTCTGTAAAAAAAGATTATAGTATTTCAAAAGTTAGTGCCGAAGTAATAGATTTTAGCTATTAAAGGAGAAAAATATGGAAGATAATAATTTATTTGTAGAAAAGAAAATTAACAAAAAAATAATAATTACAATTATCTTTTATATAATTATTTTAGTAATTATATTAGCAGGAATTATAAAATTTAATTGTACTTATGACGGAAAATTTAATTTTGAGATAAAAAAATGTATTGATTTCTCAAGAGGAATTGGAATATATAGTAAATGGCTAATTGATTTTGATAA